>Ga0315336_1000215_pt1 | contig 223731 bp, 272 predicted proteins | sample ASW5metaG_FD_204512 | JGI IMG/M metagenome (GOLD analysis project Ga0315336, IMG submission 204512) | Ammonia-oxidizing marine archaeal communities from Monterey Bay, California, United States - ASW #5 | ecosystem: Environmental > Aquatic > Marine > Intertidal zone | place: USA: California...
GCTAGTGGTTCCCCTTGCCGGGTCCACAGGGGACTTGCACCCCCAAGTCATCCGGCCAGCACCACCTGAACCGGAACAGCGCCCGTCAAGGCGCTACGCGCCATGCCTGGCGCACAACGAAAAAGCCCACTCTATGAGTGGGCTAAGTCTTTGAATCTTGGTGCCCGGAGGCGGAATCGAACCACCGACACGGGGATTTTCAATCCCCTGCTCTACCAACTGAGCTATCCGGGCGTGTTGGCAATTGAACTGCGTCAATGCAACGGGCGTGGATTAAACAGGCTGCGCCATTCAAAGTCAAGTTTTTCCGGCTACAACCACTTAAACTACTTCACATGGCCAGATTCCTTACAGGCGTCTTCAGCCTCGGATTGTCATGCTCACGATGGAGCTTTTGCTCGTTAGCCGCCATCATTGTCGCTTTCGACTGATAGTCCGGTTTCGCGCTTGACCAGCTACCCTCGACATTAAGGGTGGCCGCGTGCGCAAATTTGGCTGCCCGCTCTAGGGGTAATCCTGACAGGAAATCTGCATCTGCCGGTCCCAGCACCGCTAGATTCGCCTCAACAACTTCCCGCGGAACCGCATCCAATCCTTCACACTGGTTCACGATGCTCTTAATGACTCGAGCCCGGTTCTTATGAGCTGTAGCATTGTTGTAAAGAGTCCGCTGAATTGTTGGGTCGCCAATCCGCTCGAACGTGTTAATAGCTTGGTTAATGCCTTTTGTTAGGTAAGCGCCTAACTCCATTGAAGACAGATTGGGCGGTACCGTTATTACCCCACTGTTTTTGTCGAAACGTGTTTCAGGCCTTTCAGGACTCTGAGTGACCATGACATCTTCCAGTTCAGGGTAGGCGGTAAACACTTCGTGATCGCCCAGCAGGGCCGTCAGAGGAACTTCTTGACGGGTGATCTGGTTGTAGATGCTGGTTACCCGGGTTATGTCGACCTGACCGTTCCTGACGCCTTCAGCAAGCTTCTGAACGTCGCGGGCAATAAATTGACTTACGGTCTGTTTAGCCCGAAGGTCCGGAACTGACAAATTAAACCTGAGATGGCCGGTATCATCGAGCGTCCAACCTGTTTTCGATTTCAGCTCGCCGTTGATTTGCCCGGCGAGACGACTGAATCGTTCCCGAAGAGCCCCACCAGTTGCACTGTAGTCATGCCCGGCCAGTGCGTTGACAACTTTTGGGTAAGCCTCGCTAACGCCCAACGCTTTCTCGGATACGAGCTTTGCTGCAGTCTCCAGCGAAGCCAGATTCACGCCCCGGGCATTGGGGCCAATTTTCATGGCAACGGTGCCGGCCCGGCTAACAATTTGATCTTCGGGAGACACGTCATAGCGGGACATCGGATGGACGGACTTCAGTTCCGGGTTCCGGTAGGTCGCTTCTACCGCTCTGGCCTCAACCTCACCAGCTGTTCGGTAATATGTGCTGAGAGCATCGGCTGTCTGTTGCTTGTACATGGGGGTGGTAGCACCTCTCAGTGCCGCACGTAGTTCTTTCGTGATCGCTATTGACGGGAATTTCTGATCGTTCGGTGTATCGAGGTCGGCATTAATTGAACGCCACTCTACTTGCTGGCCATAGCTCTTGAGCGCCTTGTTGATGGCTTTTGGAAGCATGTTGTCGTAGAAGGTTTCAAAACCCTTAGCGTCAGTGGTGATGCTTGGACTGAACATACTGCCAGATTCCTCGGAGAGGATGGCTTTGGCCGTTTTGCTGTCGAACAGTTTCTTGATCTCGGCGACGGTAAACGCATCACTGATGATGTGCTCCTCACCACGCTCGGCCGTGACGAAAATTTTGTCGTCCTCATGAGCAGGGTGCCACTCAACTTCATCATAGCGTTGTCGCTCACCACCGGCATACCGTTCAGCCTGTACAGCGGAAGGAGACCAGGCCACGGAGTCAAAGCCGTTTTCAGCGGCGTATCGAATAAGGCGCTTGGCAACCGTCGCATACCAATCCTTCCCAAGGGGAAAAGACTTGGGTATATCTGAGGCATTCCTCAGTGCCCTCGAACGTGCCTGGTCAACATCTTCATACTCTGCTTTGAGCAGCTCAATATCAGACACTAGCCCCAGGGAGCGGTGAACCTCGGCGTCGTACGCATCAGCAAGAAACTGGTCGCTGGAAGTCAGGTCGTTGTAGGAAAGATCGCCTTCGTGCAGATGTTTAACGCTTTCGTTTTGAGCAATCTCAGCGATTTTTCTCTGACTCTGCTCAAGGCTTTTCTCAGCGTAGCCAATTTTCGTTGCCACTTCGTTCAGCTTCGTGGCCAAATCCTCGTATGCCGCCATGAGTCCATCCGGGCTAGAAGCATCGCCCATCTGCTGGACCCGGGACCGCCAGTCACTTTGGATTTCTTCGATAAGAAGCGTTTTCTGTCCGCCTTCGTTGATCGTTTGGAACCGGGCATGGGCCATTACATTACGATGCCCGGGCCAATGCTCTGACACAAAGTCCTCACCCAGCTTCATGCCCGTGGACTGGTCATCCGCCAGCATGAGGAATTCTCTATACTCGGATCCGCCACTTAGAATGTAGTCTTCGTACTGGGGCGAGGTGCCAGGGGCTGCGAGTTCAGCAGAGGACTCAAGTTCGTCTACCTTTTTGACTATCTCAAGGAAGTCCTCGTATTTATGGTGCTCCAGGGCTTCGAAAATCTCACCAAGCCCTTCATATTCTGAGAGCGGAGGGATTTCCAAGTCGGTTGAATAGCACCATCCTGCACGCGAGCGTGCCTCGTGGATAAGCTCCAGAGGCTCCTCAAAGCCAAAACCATGTGCGGACGCCTCTTTGGCGAAGGATTCGCACCAGTCACCCAATTCCTTGCGCAGTGTGCGGGCCGCTGAGAGGCCCTGAGAGTCTATGAAGACTTCCCGAGGGCTCAGCCCCGATCTGGCAATTTGGTCAGCCAGATCGACTTGGGAGACAGGGCCATCCTGTTCCGCATCTTCCAGCCACTCCGCGAGATCTAACCAATCCAGCTCCGCCTGCTTCACGCCCGACTGCTTCTTCAGATAGCCCATCCATTGCTCGGCACTCGCTTTTTCAAAAGGCGCGGTTTGTACTGCACGAAGCACTGCTGAGTGATACTGCTTCCCGGGATTTTCTACTTTGGCCGCCACGGATGGCGCCCCCGGAGAGGTACCCAGGGCAAAGCCTTCAATTGTCTGTATGGCATGCTGGGTTTCGTGAAGCAGGGTTGGTATAAGCTGCCTGACAGACTGGGGAAACAGAACGATCTTCTGGCGCTGGCTATCGCAAAAGGCAGAGCTATTCGGGTAATCCTCTGATTTTGGATGGAACACCACGTCCCACTCTTTAAGCTCCGGGTAGGCTTGGAACAGTTCCGGGTGGTTGATAAGGCGATTAAGCGGCAGGAAATTGTGCTGGTCGTAGGTGAAGTCTGTATCCAGCTGCCGGCCGTTAGGTTCGTCTGTCTCAAAATCGAAGTAGTCGAGTTTCCCGCTGCCTTCCATGATGCTGGACGCTACAGGGACTGGCAGGTTCATCATCAGAAACGATCTTGAAACGCCCTCAAGCTCGATGATGTCGCTCACCCTTGTTGCGTCTACGGGGATCATCTGGACATCGAAGCCGCCATTTGGATTCTTGCGATGGACCACCCGGTCAATGCGTGGGGCTTCGAGAGTGTTCCATGCAGGCTTGAGGATAGAGAGCGCGTCCGGGTTCAGGGATGTCTGGGAATCGTCAATTTCGAATCGCCAGAAGCCGTCAACACCCCTGAACCAGCCGGTCTGATCCAAAATGGTTTCACGATCAATGCCGGCTAACTCAAGATCATGGGCTTGGCTGAGTCGACCGGGATTTGCGGTGCGTGCCCTGGCGCCAAGGAACATTGCCTGCGGAACATCCTCAAACTGATGCACGACGAATTCATTTGGCTTCGGGTCGGTACCGTAGGGGGCAATGTTCCGGCGCTGGCCTTCTGTCATCGCGGCCCGGGCCGCGGATTCATGAGCTTCTATCTCACCAAAGGCCTTGGTATAGGCCTCCGGATCAGCGATTAGACGCAGGCGTTCGGCCAATTCATTCATACGCTGGATGCTCGGGCTATCCTCCTCAAGCACCTTCATCTCTTGCTTGGTCAACTCTGGATTAACACCGGTTCGCCCATCAAACAGTTCGGCATGGAGTTCCATGTAGATTTGGACGTCCGGGTCGGATTCCAGAAGTTCGTTGAGCTCATTTTCCCAGCTTTCACGGTGGCCATTCATGAAGGGGCTCAACCCCTTGGCAAACCCCTCGAGTCGCTGCACCAGATGCTGGGTCTCGTGGATAAGGGTCTCACGCAGCAGATCGGAGTCTTCCAGATAGCTTTCCGGAATAATGATTCTGGGGGTGTTCGTTGTGACTTCAGGGTAGGGCGCATTCGGGTCGATAATTACCCGCATGGACTGAAGTTCCGGATAGGCTTCATACAAAGTCGGATGATTCAGGTAAGCCGGCAGGGTGCCGGGTTCAGCTAAATCGAAATGAGAGCCGATCTGGTCCATCCGCTCCATGTAATACGTGGTTTTCCTCGCCGCTTCTGCTGATCCGATCAATCCATCCGTGTGCTGGCGGGTTACATTGTTCAGTTCCTGCTGCAACCACGCCGTTTCTTCCATTGCCTGAAGATTGGTTGTTGCATCGCGATCAGAAATCTCGAATCGCCAGGCACCGTCCGGACCTTCAAACCAACCGGTCGCGGCCCATATTTCCGCGCTGGTGCGACCTTCCATTCTTAATTGTGTGGCTTTCTTGAAGGTTTCAGTACGGTCAAGCCGCTCCGACGCCTGTTCGCCGAGATACATGAAACGCAGCGGGTTTGAACTATCTTTGGCGGCAACTGCCAGCGAAGGTGACACTAGCACAAGCCCACCGCGATCCATGAGATTGTTCAAAGCAGTGATTCGATCAGTGCCATCAATATTGACGATAACGCGCTGGTCTCCCAGCAACTCGGCGCCGACATCGGAAAGCGAGTGAAGTCGAATCGAGCCATCGGCTTCAACTTCGATGCCCCGGGACTCCAGATACTGGGCAAACGACGTGCTGAGTCTTTCGGCAGAAGCATAATTTTCAGCAAGAGAGTCCAGTGTCCCCTGTCCATCCTTCAACAGGTGTTGGTCAAACTGATTCCACAAAGCATCTGGCATGCTCTTCATGAGGGTGTTGAGTTTGGACTGGCGTGGGGTAAGGGCACCAGGGCCACGGATAGATAGATCTGCGTTTGGCTCAAAGGCAGCCTTCGACCGCAGATAATCTCGACCTCTCTGGAGAAGGACTCGAACATCGTCGTCGGTGTAGACGATGTTCTCGCCGGTCTGCGAGCTGTACTCCTGTTTTGCAGCCAACTGAATCTTATCGAACAGAGAGGGCTTCTCTCCTGACTCGGCAATCATGGCCACCAGTTCTTCCGCTACCAACATCTGATTTTCTTCAAAGCTCAAATCCAGTTGATAGCGATCGGCGATCTCTTGAAGCCGAGGATCAGACTCGAAGGATTGGTAAATTTCACGGAAGGTTTGATCTCTATCGGCGCCCAGGGTGGCTCTAACCCCGTTATGGCCGGTGATCTCATGGCGGTAGGTCATTACAACGTCGTTGGCGCTGTCGAGCCTTGACGCAATCAGGTAAACCCGGTTATCACGAGTGTCAAAAATGCCTTTGGCATTTTCTTTCCTGTACCCGAATTCCGCCATTTTTCTTTGGATGTTCTCCGGCAAAAGGCTGACATCTTCAACCAGCTCTGTCTGTGTGCCGAAATACCTATCAAGCCTTGAAATTGCTTGCCTGGCGAGACTCTCCGGGGCGCAAATCGCAGCAGCTTTACCGAAATCTTCTGGAGTCATAACACATGCCAACATGATCACTTTATGACCTAATTTAGCATTCTGCCTGTATACTTGACCAGAAAATAATATAGAATTACTCCAACCTTGATTAAAGTATGCATTAGATTTATCAAATGAGGTCAAAGATGAAGAAATGCCTGACGTTGCCGGCTATCCGAAAACTTGAAGCCAAGGGGTTTCGAGTGGCGAATCAGCCTATAGTTACCGGTGACATTCAAGGCATTCCACAGGTAGCAGGGTATGAGCTTCTTCCTAGATTTCTGGCGGAGGATCAAACCCTTCTCACTGCTCGTGATTTCGATCAGCAAATGGGTATTGAGGATTTGATCACGCTCGATGCGTTAATGGTGCAAGAGGCGATTGGCGCCTCTGTTTCGGCAGAATCCTCTGACCTGTTTTTCAGTTTTAACCTGCGTGTTTCAAGTTTATCTGACGCTGGCTTCGCTGAATTCCTGATCTCCCGGATAGCTGTCATGAACAACGTGGAGCGCTCGCGCTTGATCGTTGAGATAGCTGGATCGCACCTCGCCGATGGGAAATCTTTCTCCAATTACTTGCCTCGACTTAAGAAAACCCTGGTCGAACTTACAAGCATGGGGGTTAGGATCTGCGTCGATGGCTTTAACCATCGGACCAATGGATTTCGGCTTGTTAGTCAGTTGCCGGTCGACGCAGTGAAGTTTTGTCCTGAAGCAATAAAGGCGGAATCGCGCTTCCTCGAAGGCAAATGCACAGAGTCCGAATCAATGGATCTTGAAGTAATGCGTTCTTTTGGGCTTAGCATGAAGGCGTGGGGATGCCTGGTCATTGCCGATGGCATTGAGGCTAAGCGACAAACTTCAGTTGCCAATGGGATGGGCGTGACTCACTACCAGGGGGCCGCATTTGGTCATGCGCTGGTCGAAGATGATTTGCCGGACGTTCTTGATTCGCCTGCCAGCATTAATCGCTCCTATCGAGGAGGAGACACGGAAGTTAAGGATTTTTACCAGGCTATAGCTGCCGGCTAATCGAAAAGGATCTATTTCTTCTCAGAAACCTTCAGTTTGTCAGCCAGATCGATAACTTTTCCCTTCTCGCCATCTACCCCCCACGTTTTTCCGCTTGCAACCAACTCGATAAAATCGGAGGAAGGCAACGGGCGACTGAAGTAAAAACCCTGCCCATATTGCATGTTAAGGCTTTTAACGGCCGCCAAATTCTCAACCGTCTCGATGCCCTCAGCAACGATCTGAAGTCCGGAATTATCAGCAATCATCGGAATATAGCTAGTCAGAGAGGCTTTCGCGTTCTCTGGAGTCAGATGGCTAATCAGGGATTTATCAACCTTGAGGTAGGAGAGGTGAGAGGATTGCAAGCGACTCATGTTGCCATATCCAGTTCCAAAGTCGTCCACCGATATTTCAATTCCTATGCGATTGAACTGCTCAATCGTCTTTTGATATTGAGTTTCTGATATAGAGCTGTCCTCAGTTACCTCAAGGCATACCTGCAAACGATCATCGGAAAGGGCGGGATGCGTCTTAAAGAATTGAACCATCTCGGAATTGAGGTTGGCGGGGAAGATATTGAAAGAAAGCTTGAACGGTTTTGTCTCAGACCACTGGATACCCCTTATTCCCGAATAGGCCCTATCAAACATCATTTTGGAAAAATCATTCATCAGTTCATTTTCTGCGATTACAGGTATGAACTCTGCCGGGGACAATGGTCCGAACCGATCCTCGAGCCGGGCGAGAACTTCACAGCCAATAATGCCGCCGTTCTCAACATCAACAATGGGTTGGTAGGCGCAGTGGAAAGCCCCTTTACTCAAAGCTGATAAAGTCCGTACTGATGCTTTGGTTGACCGGTCAAGCAGCCAGCGAATCAGGGATGAGAACCAGAAGCCCAGCATCAGAGCGATCACTGAAAAGACAATCAGAACTGGGTAGTGCTGGGCGATGACGTTCTTCCATGGCATCGAGATAACAACGCAAACGTTCAGCCGTTCTGAACATTCCGTCGAAACTATTCCGTCATACCCACCGTCGCTTGAAACGCTGCGATAAAGTCCCTCTGTGCCGCTAATTGTGTAAGGACCATTTCCGGTATATGCGATTTCCCAAAGGAATGAGGTGGACTGAACTTCCTCTATTGGTAGAGGTTCGATAAAGAAGATCAGGTTGTTGCTGGCAAGTGCAAGCGAGGACTCAATTCCGTCGTCCGCCAGCAGGTCGCGGGAGGGCCAGACCTTGCTGTTGTCTGGTAGCGGGATGTAGTTATCAGGATCCACCGATTCGACCGGCAGGTTTCCGATCATCGCGGTACAGGCAACGCCTTTGTCCCCGTAAATCCCAATGTCTGAGATCCCGGAGTTTTCGAAAACATAGCCTCTTAGTTTTCGCCGATTTGCACCACTGCAACTCAACTGTGAAGCGTCAGACAGAGCCATCGACGTTGTGTTGATCTTGTTTGAAATCGACTCAACGTCACGGATTGTCTGGCTTGCGATGTAGGAGTTTTCGAGGGTTACATCCCGGCGAAGGTACAGATAGGCGGCTACCACGCACAAGGCGGCCGCCAATAGCCATGCAGACGATGAAATCAAGAAAGCCTTTAAGGTTACAAGCGCAATTCGACGCACAGAGGGGCTCGCTTAGTAGTAGTAGTATTCGCCTTCAATCCCTGCGCCGGTAATGCGAACAAATCGCTTACTCTTCCTTTGGCACTCCATTCTCAAGCTGTACATCGGGTCACGGGCAGCCACATAGCGGCCATCATGGGGTGGGAACCACTGCTGACAGGTTTTACCGCTGTGATCATAGTGCTCCTGAATGACCTTAGGGTCCCGACAGAAGCGCCCCACGTAATCGCCCCTTTGGTTAACTTTACGGTCCCAATCCAGGCAGATCTGGTGTTGCGGGATAAATCGGGCAATACCTCTTTCCGGTTTGGGTAGGGCTGCGTTGTTTTGCCCACCACCAAAATTTGGGCCTGACTCCATCTTGCAGCTCGGGAAGCCTTTCCCCTTGGCAAGCTGTTTGTAGAGCTTCTTCAGAATCGGCTTGCACTCCTGCGGAGTGCCCTGATTGGCCGCCAGACAAAGCAGCACTTCACAGCCAAAGCTGGCCTTGGCCTGGGGTGCTCCGGCAAAAAGCAAGACTGCAAGGCTCATGCTTAGGAATATTTTCACTGGACTGCCTCTTTTTTGCACAACTGTCTTCCGCTAGGATATTATAACTATAGCAAGGAAACAAGTTGCCAAAGCTCCAATCTTAATCACTGCAGGTAATACAATGCCGCTATCCGCAATCTCCAAAGAAAATGCCACAGAAGACCAGATTTCATTTCTGGAAACGGAGTTTGCAGACCGGATCTATGCTGTTGGAGGTCGCTTCTATAAGGACGAGAGGGGCTATTTGTATCCAGGGTTCCAATACCCGTATACCACGAAATCCGGCGCCGAGCTTACCTTCAACATCGCATTCCAGACTACGACAGGTGAAACGCCGATCTCGATTGATGACACCTGCGTTGTGTTATTGGCGGTGCCTGAGGAGCCTATCCTTACCAAGACGACCAGCTCTGTCTCTCTTCGCAAAATGATGAGCACCCCCAACCGCTACATCGTATTCGCCACCATCTCGACAGTGCTGGCGGAGAATGAGCGGATTGAACTGTTATCCCGTATCGAGAAGGAACTGATCGATGATCTGCTGGTCGATGATCTTTCTAATGTCGACCCTGACGATTTGAGAGAACAGGTATGGAGAGCCCACAAGTGAAAACCACCGTTGCGGCCTTCCTTACCGCCAGCGTTCTTTGTGCACAGCCGGTAGCTGCCGGCTGGAATGTATACCAACACCTGTCATCACAGGGCGGGAGCTGGACTGTTCATGACCGCAAAGCTGGCGTTACAGGGGCAGATAATGGCCGATCTTTCCTGTTGGCATCTGTTCACTGCGCGGGCGAGAATGCAGATGCGTTACGCCTCAGCTTCGGGAGCCAGATATCTCAGTTTTACCGGCTCTATTTCGTGAGTGAGCTGGTACCGGCTATCCAGGCGAATAAGGCGGATCTGACTATTTCAGTTGACGACTCGCACAGCTTCCCGCTGCAATACCATAATGCCTCCATCGATAACCAGAATCGACTAATCACTTCGGGGATGGTCATGAGCCATCAGGCTGAATCAAAAGCTATGGACGCACTCATGGCAGGCCGACAGGTGACTTTCAATCTCAGCTACAACGGTAGTCTGCTGCTGACCGAAACGTTCACGCTCTCTAACTCGGCCGATGCCCTAAACAGCCTGCATTGCCCGGATTCATCGACCACTGTAGCCGACACCCGGGACTCTGCTGCCACTGACCAGGCGCTATAGACGGACTTCAGAGAATCCCTCGCACGTAACCACTTTCATATCGCTTTGCCGTGTCCGCGTCGATGTATTCCGCTTCAGTGAACGCTGCCGATTCGTGGCCGAGATCTTCTGAAACATCCCGCAATGGTCTCCCGTTCTCGATAATGTCCATGGAAGCACCGGTATGACGAAGAATGTGCGTTTTCTTTGAGGTCTGCAGTATCTCTTCTGAAGCCTCAGGCATTCCCATGTCCAGGTACCGGTTAGCCGCCAGCACCATCGATTCCTCAACAATTCGCTCAATTGTCCTTTTGCTCATAACCGGGTCTGATTTCCCGCGTTTTGCAATCAGAGGGGCGGTTTCACCGGGAGAGGGCATCGGCGGGAGGCCTCGGTATTCCCGGTACCGTTTAAGGTAGGGGATATAGGCCTTGGGCAGTGGTATAGCACGGTCCTTGTCCCCCTTGCCTGAGACGTTTAACTCCCAATAGCGGTTGTTCCCCAGGGTTGTGATCTGGAAATCCCCCATTGTTGGTGCCACAAATTGCTCGGAATCCGGATCGCCGTGGGGCGCCAGTTCAAATACCCGTAGGTAGAGCACCTTCATGGTGACGACAATGAAGAGATTTACCTCGTAGTAGTCATCTTTGTCTGCGGCCTTGATGAGCGTGTCGTGAAGGTGGCGCCATTGATCGGAAGTCAGTCGCGGGGCAGTCGCCTTGCGTGCCTTCGGCGCGGTTGGTGATCGACTTGCTCTTTCGGATTTGCTCGCTTTCTGAACCCGTTTGGTGGCATCGAGCATGGGTGATCGATTCAGATACCCGGAAACCGTCAGGCGCTTGAAAAAGATCGACATGCTGGCCACGGCGGCATCGATCGTACTCTGCTTGCGGACTTTTCCCGCATCATAGAAAGGACGCCAATCCGGGTTTGCTTCCCGGCGGCCGGCACGGGTGACAAATCCCCTCAGGCGACCCTGTTCGGGCGTGGTAGACCACCCCTTTGGCGGGCGCTTGATCAGGTTGATATAGGCGTCGATATCATCGCCGTTCAGTTCTTTGAGTGATTTGCCCCGGATACACCAGGTGAAATTCAGCAGCCTTTGCACTTCGCCGCGGAACTGGGCAAAAGAACCGGGTGTCGCAGCATGTTTCGTCAGGAATTTGGCCGCCGCGTGCCAGTCTTCCCTGGCCTGAGGGTGCTGCGCATCCAGAAACTGTACGAGAGTAGGGTAGTCCTCCAGGCTTTCTATCTGCCCATCGAGCAGCTTCGCGGTATCGAACAGCGGGTGCCCCGGAAAAGTTTTTCTGCTCATTGTCAGGATCTCGTGTCTTGTTGTTTTGCTTTCATGGCCGCGATTCTGGCGTAGGCAGCCCGGCCCCGTGAAACGTACTCATGACCACAAGTATTGCAGCGACACAGCACTCCCTGGCCCCGAGTCTCAATCACCTCGACGTTGAACCAGCGCCAGAATGTGGGGCTGTAATTGCTCCGGGCGTACATATAGCTCCACTTTGCCTTGCACTTGGAGCAATACAGGGCGCGGACAGGCGTTGACCGTCCCATTATTACTTTGGCCCTCTATTGGCCCGGTTTTCGATCTTTCCTTCTCGAACCATTTGCTGAAGTTCCGCGATGCTCACCGGACGGGTTTTTTCCAGTTTGGCCTCCAGTTCGGTTTTCTCCCCCGCGAAGAGCTTCTTCTTCAGCCGGTGAAGCGCCCGAATCTGGCGCTTAACTTCATCCTTCTCGGCTTGGGTGCAGTTGCTGATGGCGTCGAGAAACGTCTCACGATCCTGCAGGGCCCACTCGATGGCCATGAACATGGTGTCGCCGTAAGAGTTCAGATGCATATTCACCTCCCGCTCAATGCGGATTTAGTGCCGGACAGGCTCAAATACCTCGAATCCGGCGAATAACTTGATTGTCTGATCGCTGCTATCCCAAACAGCAACCGGTGTGCCGTTGTTGGCCAGTGACATCTGCCTGGCCTTGGTCTCGGCAGCTTCCCGGCAATCAACCACCGGATCCCCTGGCTGGGGGTTCAGATATAGCCCGTAACGATAGTTGCCAGCCTTACCCACGTCTCTCACCTCCTGGCGGTTACTTCCCGTCTCGAACCCAGCGGCGAACACGCAGTTCGCAACCGGATGTCAGGGCTACACCATTGGCCATACCCACATGAGTTGCCCTTTGCTTACACCCGCAGCTGCAAATGTGGCGGCTCCTGCCGGGTGCTTTGACCATGTACCGATTGTGCTCAGATGCGCTTCCCCAGATCACCACTTAAACTCTCCCACTAAGCTACGCAGGTTAAGAATTCAGGGTTAACCATGAGAGATTGATTCCCAGCAAACCGGAATGATCCACCGTGGACATACTCATGCATGCAGTCCGTAATCAGCCATTTCCGGTTGGTGTTCTCAGCTCCGACCGCCGTGGTCAAACTCCCACCAAATGGATCTACTACCAGGTCACCCTCCCGCGACATCAGGCGAATCAGAAACTCCGCTAAACGCAGTGGGTATGGAGCTCCATGTACCGCTAATCCTGCGGCCTTCGCCGCCTTCTTGTAGGCAGACTGAGAAGGGCAGTTGTGAGGAAACTTGAGAATGTTCCTCGGAATTCTCCCCGGCGTCTGATTTGAAAAAGCGCCGGCCGGGCGACTGTATGCCCCATCAGAATAGGACTTGGCCTCTTTGGTACCGCCAGCACGAATCAGAGAAAGATGCCGCTCTGAGTGCGGCTCCAGAACCCGGCGGTTATCGGAAATGAGCTGAGAAGGGTCATTGCTAAACCAATAAATTGGCTCCCAGGCCACATTCAACTGCTGGCGGGTCTTACTGGCCCATTGCACTGGCCCCGGGGGCTTGCATGGGTTCTCCCAGATCAATTCGTCAACTTTCCAGAGACTGAGCTCTTCCGCCAGCGCGATCACCATCTTTTCCCGGTATAGCGATCGGGCGGGGGTGCCGGGCTCAAAAATGTCATTTGACACGTTCAGACAGATACTGCCGCCGGCCACCAGGTTCTTTGCGATTGGGCGAATGCTCTCAACAATGAAGTCGATGTATTCGTTCAACGAGGGATTACCGTACGCCCGGGATTCCCGGAGCGGGTAGGGCGGTGAGGTCAGGCACAGTGTTATTGGGGTTTCGATGGACTCAAACACATCACTACTCAACGACCAAAGGGCAGCGCCAAGTTCTGTGGAGAAGGCCACCATGGACGCTTTGGGCTGGGCTTTGCGCAGTTTGGTTTTGCCCTTCCCAGTGAGAACCCACTTCCCGCGAGTGTCAGTGCGCTCAAGTAGGCCAGCGGCTTTCAAAGTCTGCTGATGCCAGCGGATCTCACGTTTAAGCGTGCTTCTGGGGGTGCCGTCAGCGCCAATCGGCTTTCGCTCATTTAGTGCATCGAGGGGAATACCGGCTTCCCGGGCAACTCGGCGGTATAGGCTGGCATTATCGACAGGGCCGTCCGCTTGACCGTAGACAGTCTTCACCGCATTAAATAGTGACAGCTGCATTATGCTTTTCCTGATATATCCTAACCTGAGTCAATTGTTGCATAGGATTAGCGCTTTATCAAATGTCATATAATAGTTTATAAGACATTTCCGAAGGCTAAGTAGACACCACTCACCTCCAACCGCATAGGCAACGCGAGTCATTTGTACTAATCTAGTATCGTATTAGGTACGAGCCAAGAGGTATGCCATGGCCACCGAAGCCGATATCAGGTCGATGGGCGAAGATGTCATCAAAATCAGCTTCTCAGGCGAGAAGCGCAACGAAACATTCGTGATCGACAACATTGATGACCTGCTGCGATTGCGGATAAGCCGGGAAGTGAAGCAACCAATTTCACGATTGATGACGGCGATGCTGATTTCCAAGCAACCCGCATCTGGTGAAACCCTGAAATTCATCTCAGCGACAATTCCCAAAGACGTTGTTGCCGCTTCTCTTGAGATAAATCCCACTAATCTTTCGAAGCTGTACCGGCGTCAGGCTCTGTCTCGAACCCAAACCGAAGAGCTCGATAGCCTGACCCAAGTATGGAAGGATGCTTTTTACGGCCTCTTCTCTGGCAACTCAGACGCCATGACCCGTTGGCTTGAAACGCCGGTACCGGCCCTCAATGGTGTCACCCCCAGGAGCTTGATGGGTACTTTGTCAGGACGCCGGGTACTGGAGGGTTACATTCAGGATCTCAAGTACGGTGATTACTCTTGATCCTGTTTAAAACCGGCCACAAAGATTACGTGGACAAGATCGCTGATTACCGTAAGACACGCAGCTTTCGAGAAGGGGGTCGGTGGAACAGTCTAGGCACTCCAGCATTGTATTTCAGCAGCAATGTGCAGAATGCAATGTTGGAGCTGGGCAATTATCTACCTGACCCTGTAGTGGCGAACACTGTGAATGTCATTGGGGTGTTTCAAACATCGCCGCTGAGATTGATTCACCTCAGGCCTGATGAACTTCCCAGCGGGTGGCATCAATACCCGTATCCGAGGCAAACCCAGATTACCGGTGACCGGTACTTGCTGGATGAGAATTACGACGGTTTTGTGGTTCCCTCCTGTGCGATTAACCATGACCTTGCGGAGTCAACTTACAATGATGTTCGTCAGAGCATCTATTCAAACGTGGTTGTGAATCCTGAGCGCCAGGCCATTCGCGAGGCAACCCTATTGGAAATACACAGCCCGATCTTCTCGGCGCGTACGTTCACTTCACAAACATGAATAAGCGAGCGATGCTTAAATTTACACTCCAACGACCAGTGAAGCCTAAATGCGCACAAACATGATTTCTATCGTCGACATGGCGCCCATCTATCCTCAGGAGCCATACCTTAAGATGGTGCAACGGCTTCAGGATCAGGTCGAGGGCCTTGGGTTTGAATCCGCAACGGAAGCTCTGGACGCACTATTCAATGTCGGCAATTCCGATTCGCTTGTTGATAGCGAAGGGGTTATTACCGAATACGAGCTGGAACCTGCCATTAACCAGGATGAACTGGCAACACTGGCGGAACGTCTGCGGAAGGCCCTTGAAGGCCATTCAGACCTTGATTTGCGAAAAGCTAAGGTGATCGTCCGCAACACAATCAACTGCGTGCCTCGTAGTCTTGAGGACCTGGTGGACTATGTAGAGCCGGAAACTGTTGGATTCATCAATACAGGGTTTTTCATCGAGTCCCCAGACATGGCTGGCGAAGATGAAGAAAGGCGTATGTCGTTTATCGACAATGATGTTGCAAAGGTTGATCCCGGGCGGCGAGACTTTCTCTTGGGCATGGCCCATGAGTCTCTGGTTGACCAGCCGCTGGAATCACACGCCGGCCTCACGAATCGGCAGCGATTGCTTGAGCGGGCGGGGGTGTATTACACCTTGCATCGCTATGGGCAACCTACGGCCAGCCTCTGGCTTGCGAGGTTCCTCAACCCCTTTCGGTTCTGTTCATGCCCAAACTTTGATTGCGGTGCTCGCCATTTCGGCTTTACGGATCCAATGTCTTCGGCCGTCTTGGTGCTTGAGAACCTACCCTATATTGAGTCACTGCTGCATCGATCTAATAAGTTTGCGCCATTGTGTGAGGGTATGACAGCCGAAAAAATTTGTGAAAATCATCTGTCTGATGTTCTTTTTGCTGCGGAGGCCTTCATGCTCATAGATCAGGAGCGACTGGAGGCGACAAATATTTCGAAGATGCTCGATTTCGCCGGCAAGCATCTGGAACTCATGGACGAGCTGCACCAGATTCGATTTTTAAAAGTCGTTCTGACCTTCCAGGACATCTACAACGGTGGGTACGAACAGATCAACTTCCTCAAGCAACCGTCCGAGGACATCCTCGTAGAGTCGATTAAGCGCTTTCAGAACTATGTGGCAGCCAACCCCGGCAGGCCAAGCCTGGAGATGCTCACACTCTGGGACGCGAATAACTTTCTGGCCGTAGGGCAGGACATTGGCGACATGTCCATGGGCGTCAGACTGCACAACCTGTTCCTGCGAACGATGTATGAGCCGGATGCTTATGTGGAGATGAGCGAGATTATCATCGACCTCGTTTATGAGTATCCCGATCTGAGCGATTTCAGTGTTCGAATCATGCAGGGCTTCCTGACGAATTACAGTTACGTTTTGGCCCGGCAGTTTATTGCGACCACCGTGTACTGTGATGCGGTCTTTCAGATTACCAATGAGCCATCGGTGGTGAACCTGCTGGCGGAGTTTGGATACTGGCCGGCGATGAAAATGCGGATGACTGAGAGCAGCAACCCGGCCGAGGTCGATTATTGGGCCCGGCGCCTGACGACTGAGCCTGCGTAATTCTTACGCCTTCTCAGGCTTAAAGAAAAAAGAAAGGGGCCGCTTAAGCGACCCCGTTCACTATCTAATCAGATCAGAGCGTGAAGGCGCTCATAATTCATCGTCCTCCCAGCCCGGATGGCCAGTCAGAACGCCCCATTCATTGAGCTTTGACAGCACTTCATCGCGGGCCTGGTTGTTCAGCAGTGGTGCGTTTTCATCACGCATAAAGAAGCCGGGTACCGATGTTCCGACTTGCGCGAAGCGCCCAGCACGAACATAACCCTTGAACTCCGTGAGGAAGGCATAGCTGTTGTAGTCCAGGTCGCCCCGGGTCTTCTGGAACGCTCGATAATAGAACCCATCTGGCATGTTCAGCTTGATGTGCTCCATAGGCCTCCCCATGAGCTCCCAGGTGCCGGTCGCAACTGGAGTCGTTTCGCCGCTACCGGTTACACCAATGCGGATCTGGCCGCCGCCGTCAGACTTGTTGCCGTGCAGGGTCATGTAATAGCTCGTACCGTTGTTCTCAAAACCGATCACCGCATTAATGTCTTCATTGGCAATATCGGCAGGGTACATCAAGCCATCGAGTGTTTGCGCCGGATTAGTCGGACCATCCACGTTAGGATCAGAGGATTCACCGTAGACCACGTTGCAGTTCTGCAGCTCAAGGTTGGTGTAGCTTGTATCGCACCCAGAGAAGCCAAGACCGCCACGCCAATCGATCATGAAAAGATCCATGAATAGAACTTCATCGCGTAGGTAGCCGGTTGCTCCGTCAGAGAAAACAGTCGGATCTGCTTGTTCAGAGAGTAGTGCAGCCAATTCGGGGTAGAGGGCAGTCAGTGTATTCCGAATGCTGATACCGCTGAGATCAAACTTCGCGTAGGTTGCCTCGGTGGAAATATGCGCGTTATACGCGCTGGAAACTTCTGTCCCTTTCTCGCTAGGCTCGAACCCGGAGAAGTTCGATTTGACCGATTCGACCTGTTTGAAGCCGATCAGGTTGTCTTCGACCGTTTCTCCATTCCATTGTCCATTGAAGTAAATGAACACGTTGCTGTTGTCAGCGCTCCAACAGGGCTCACCCGGGGCCCCGGAGAATGGCGGATCAGGGTTCCTCACTCTACAGGTATAAAGAAGCTATCCATAAGGGACCGCCGGCATGGTGGTTCTGAGATTCAAAGCCTTGGGGTCGCTCTGCAGACATTGATCGATCTCTATTCCTCTCACCGTCCTGCATTACGAAAACAGAAAGCTTCTGGCATTTTGATAAAAACGGGCTATCCGGGCGTCAGAATTCAGGCTTATAAGCGAGAGGTAAAGGGGGATGTTCCAACCTGGTCATTCGCCGTAACTGTGATTCAGAAAGACGGGCAGGGCGGCTATGATCGCCAGCACCTTGGGGAGTGGACGCAATACAAGGTGACAGAACAAGGAATAGGGGACGCCATCAGACATGGTGTCGCCATACTCCGGTACCGGGAACCTCTTGAATCAGAATTCGGCCACGAACTCGAAGAGCCGGTTAGCAAAGAGGAGCACGTACCAGAGGAGTTCTGGCTGAAGAATCCACCACAACCGATCAGTATTGGCACCCTGATTCAAGCAGTCTACAAGGCAAAGGGGGAGAGGGTCAGAACAAGCAGGCCATTATTCCCCATTTGGACTGGTATTGAAGGCCTAACCTTCATGTTTTCCCCCGTCACGCGGAAATCAGGTTCTGTTCTCTGGCGGATTCGCCTATGTGCTGCGCTTTCCCCGGGCAATAAGCAAAAATTCGTTCAGATTGCCTCAACCAATCATGAAAAAATGACTCAAGAATGGGTAGATAGGGCTGTAGCCGAGGGAATTAGGGTCCGGAGTTACATCCTGAGTTGTAAAGATCGGCGAGTGCCTGTTCAGGATGATTTGTCGCTGGCGGATATCCCGGAAACTTTTGAGCCGACGTTTTCACCGGCCGATGTGCCAATCGAGCGCCTGTATCTGGCAGTAGCCCGGAAGTCCCAGGCGAGGGGAGAAGATCCTCCGATTTTCGATCATGGTATGCCCACGGTCGACACAAACAAGCTGCTTTCGCTGGACCTGTGCAAGCCCCAGCCGCGGGTAAACATCAATGGGGTCTGGATTGCCTTTAAGTCGACCGAGACGCCCGAGGGCATGTTCTATGTTCCGACGAACGTTTCCGTAGGTGGCCGAGGTAATGGCTGGCGCGTGAGGATCGTCAGAAAACATTCCCGGGTCGACCGATACCATGGCGATGTCCACACGCCACTAGAGAGCTCTCTGTTTGATGCATGGAGAACTGTGGTTCTGGCCTTGAGCCAGGAGAACTTTGAGAAGCCGGGCACCAGGCCCAAGGCACTGGTTGAGTACGACACCGGCATGGTTGGCATTAGAGTCAATTGGGCTGACTCATGGGATAGATCGGAAAAAGTTTTCTTGTTGAAAATGAGCCAAGCGACTGAGGAGGAACCGCGACACACTGAGATCTTCTTTTCCAGTGCAACTGACACGATGAGCGAGGACAGCTTCAATAATGCATATCGACGTTGCCTGGCAGCTCGGCGTTATTACGAATGGCTAAGGCGAACGCATTACAGGCTTCAGCGTCCGATCACCAGGAACTCCTCAATTCCCTTGGAATTTTTCAGTGAGGAACTGCCGGTACCGGATTTGTACTGGAAGCTAAAATCGGAGCTTGAAAGCTAAAACCCAAATGGTCAGCGGATTCAGCACTTGTTGTGGAAATTTTTAGTACTTACTGTGGTCGTCCAAGGTCGATTTTTTCTGAACTATTCTTCCCATATACTCTGTCATACACTTTAGATTATATGACTGTATGCCTTTTTTCAGATGTGCCTTTAAACCCTCCCCGGCCGACAAATGCAGCACTTGTTGTGGAAAGCTGAACAGGCATGTTGAGTCCTCTGTGTTTTGCCTATTCCATGGCGCCTAAAATTTGCACAAATGCTATTTTAATTTTTGACTCAGGACAAGAAAGATTACTTTTAATTGTGTTAAATGGCTTAAAATTCCCCTCGGAAACGAGGATCCTGCCCTTTATACTGTATGCATAAACAGTAAAGGAGCAGGCAGTGAACCCCCCGTTTGATATCCCCGCAGTCGATACTAAAGCCGTTTCAAACATGTATTCGGACAAAGTGCCGGCAGGCTTCCCTTCTCCGGCGGCCGACTATGCAGAGCGACCGTTAGACCTGAACGATTACTGCATCAAGAAACCTGCGGCCACGTTCTTCGTTCGCGCCCAGGGCGACTCCATGCGAGGCGTGGGCATCTATGACAACGACCTGTTGGTAGTGGACCGAAGCTTGAGCGCAGCTCACAGGCGGATCGTCATTGCGGTTGTGGATGGAGAGTTCACCGTGAAAAGGTTAGACCTTTCTGATCCTGAAAGGCCGGTCCTCAGGGCTGAGAATCCCGACTTCCAGGACATCTACCTGAAGGACGGCAACGAACTGCAGATTTTCGGGGTGGTCCGTAACGTCATTCACTCGACTCTGGATGTATGAGCACCCCCACAAAAACTGTCTGGGCCCTGGCCGACGTCAATGCCTGCTATGTCGCCTGCGAGCGATTGTTCAACCCGCGCCTACGGGACATACCGGTAGTCGTTGCCTCGAACAACGACGGCTGCGTGGTGGCTCGAAGTGATGAAGCAAAAGCCCTTGGGATCAAGATGGGGGTGCCTGTATTTGAGGTGAGACACCTTCAGAAGTCCCATGGCCTGGTGATTTGTTCCTCTAACTATGCGCTCTACGCAGACATGTCGAATCGCTTTATTCAGACCCTGGAGGAATTGGCACCGGCGGTCATGCCTTATTCGATAGACGAAGCCTTCATGGACCTGACCGGGGTCAGTGCCGCAGTAGACCTCACGGAATTTGGAAAGACGGTTAAGGACACGGTTGCACTCTATACGGGCCTGCCCATTTGCGTGGGGATCGCCCCTACCCCGACATTGGCAAAGCTGGCCAACCACGGAGCCAAGAAGTACCGAGGGACGAAAGGCGTTGTTGACCTCACCAGTCGGGAACGCCAGAGAAAGCTGCTTCACCTGACACCGGTTGAGGATATCTGGGGTATTGGCCGTAAGCTGAGCGCCCGGCTGAATGCAGCAGGCATCAAGACTGGCTTGGAGCTGGCGGATGCGGAAACAACGTGGATCCGCAAAGAGTTCTCTGTGGTAGTTGAGCGCACAGTCAGGGAGCTGAACGGGATCGCCTGTCAGGAGATGGAGGCGGTACCACCCCCAAAGCAACAGATTATATCGAGCAAGTCCTTCGGTGCTCCTGTGACAGAGCTGGCGGACATGCTGGATGCAGTATCGAGCTACGCCACCCGGGCGGCCGAAAAGCTCAGAGGTGAGGGGCAAGCGACAGCCCATATCACCGCCTTCCTATCCACCAGTCGGTTTGCTGGCGTCGAGCGGTACTCCAACTCAACCGGCACCCCATTGGCGCATGCCACACAGGACACCCGAGTTATTGTTCAGGAGTCCCTGAGACTGATCCGGAAAATCTGGAAGCCGGGCTTACGGTACAGCAAGGCTGGAATCATGCTTGGTGACTTCCGCACGCCAGGCAACGAACAGGAGGACCTTTTCAGTGAGGTCTCTGACTCGAGCAGAGATGAAGCGCTCATGCAGCTGATGGATACCATTAATTCCAAGAATGGCTCCGGATCTTTGAAGCTTGGGAGAAATTCGGGAGGCAAAGGTCAGTGGGTTATGAAGAGACGAAATCTGTCCCCGGCCTACACGACACGATGGAGCGATATTCCAAAAGCTCAGTAACGCGATCATCTGCCCTTTCGAATCGCCTGGATCACTGCGAAGTGATCCTCCACCAAGGCAATGTATTCGGCATTCTCCCCTCGGTTGTTCTGTAGGGTTGGATCGGCTCCATTCGCCATGAGGACTGCAACAAGACGGGCATTCCCGGCACGAGCCGCTTTCATCAATGGAGTCTCAAGCTGGGAATCCTGCGCGTTGATAGGCGCTCCGCTGTTAATCAGCATTTCGGCCAGCGCCGGCGCTCGCTCCGATGAAGTTTTATCACTGCCGCGGGCGAGATAATGGAGTACGGTTCTCCCCTGCGCGTCTTTAAGCTCAGGATCAGCGCCGTTCGATAACAAGGACTCCATAGAGAGTAAGTCTGTTATGGCGGACACCATAAGCGGGGTAACACGATTCCCCGGGGCCCGGTAGTCTGGATTTGCGCCACCTTCGAGCAACACCTTTACGCCATCGGGCATGGCGTTATAGGTAGCCAGAAGAAGAGGTGTCATCCCATCGTCCGTTTGAGCTTCAAGCGGGGCGCCATTGTTAATCATTGCCTGTGCCAGGCTGCGCCTCACAGGCTCTTCAAACATGAAATCTTTGTGGCTGTTGTAGACAAAGTGCAGTGGGGTCCAATCACTCTGGCCTGGCACCGAGAGTGCGTCGGGATAGGTTTTGGCAAGAAACAGGGCGACATCAACCTGCTTACCTACCAGCGACAGAATAATGGGGGTGTAGCCGCGCTTGGAGCGACTGACAGCCAGTTCCGGATTGGACGCCAGAATGGTTTTGACTGCTGGCAAGTCTCCGGAAAGGATTGCCTCAGCAAGGCTTGTGCTTGAGTACTCCTGTTTGGAGTCTTCCGCCGGCGCCTGCGCTCTCAGCATGGCCGCTATATCAGAATGGCCAGCTTCCAGGGCCGCAATAGCGGCTGTGGTACCCACATTGCTTTTGATCCCCGGGACGGCACCGGCATCCAGTAGGGCTGTTACCACCTCGTTTGCGCCGGCGTTGGCCGCCCAAAACAGCGGGGTAGCCCCGGCGCTGTCCCGGGCATTGACGTTTGCCCCTTTCTCTATGAGGCGGCGAACCAGGTCTTTTTGCTCGCTCTGGGTAACCAGCCCTGCCTCGATCTCTTTGCTGGATAGACCGGACGCCCAATGCAGCGGTGTGGCGCCATTGCCCGGGATTGATTTATTGACCGAGGCTCCCGCTTCGATCAAAGCCTCGACCATATCGACGCGCCCCCAGACGATGGCCGTTGAGAGTGCCGTCAACGCCGGTTCACGCCCAGCAACGGCGTCAGTCGCGTCTGGGTTGCCGCCCTGCTCCAGAATCAGTTGAAGCCGGGTTTGATCCCCCGCCATGACCGCCTGCACAACCGGACTCAGCTCACCGGGTTCGCTCTTCTGCACCTGAACCTGCATTGTTTCGTTTGTTGCGGCATCTTGGCCTTGCCCGGCTGGCGCTGATGCACAGGCGGTCAGACCTAAGGCGCAGGCTACGATCATCAAGCGACGAGCTGTCTGTAGTGTCGGCATATTTCCCCGGCCTGGTACGGCCTCTATCTATTGCCCAAGGGGCAAGCAATCAATATTTGATAATACAAGTATGGCCTAAAGCCAACTTGTTTAGTATTCTCTATAATCATATCAAATGCGACGAGAGAATCGTTGCAGCCCTCACAGCTATCGAAGGACACCGTACATGATTTTCAAGCACGCCCGCGTATTCCGCTTCACCAAGCCCGTTTCCATCGATCCTGACCAGCTTGAGCAAAAGCTTCAGGCTGATGCTTTCAAGCCGTGTGGCCCGCAGGAACTTTCTCGCATGGGCTGGGCCTCTCCCCTTGGCAAACACGGCGAACATCTGGTCTATGCCGCTGGCGGTTGCATCCTGATTTGCCTGAAGAAGCAGGAAAAGATTCTCCCTGGGCCGGTCATCAAGGAGATGGTAGAAGAACGCTGCGAGGATATCGAGGCAGAGCAGAACCGGAAGGTTCGTAAGAAAGAGAAGGACGAGATCAAAGACCAGATCATGCTGGAGTGTCTGCCGAATGCGTTTTCGCGCACCAAGCGTTTCTTTGCTTACCTTTCCCCGAAGGACGGGTTCATGGTGGTTGATACCCCCACGGCGAGCGTAGCCGAAGAGCTGGCCAGCGCACTCCGTAAGTCTCTGGGCTCTCTGCCGGTTCGCCCCCCTGTTGTTGAGCAGGCCCCGGCCTTCACCTTTACCGGCTGGGCGAATGAAACCATCGATCGGCCGGAGTCCATCACTCTCGGTACTAAGGCCACTTTGATCGACCCCTCAGAAGAAGGCGGCAAGATCAGCGTTGATGGTATTGATCTTGGCAGTGACGAGATCCGGAATCACCTCGAGGCCGGCATGCAGGTCACCAAGATCTCTCTGGAGTGGGATAGCAACGTCAAGTTCGTGCTCAATGACGAGTTGGCCATTACCGGTTTGAAGTTCGGTGAGACCTTCCAGGAGAAGCTGGATGATGTCGATGCCGACGATGCCCTGGCCAAGTTCGATGCTGCTTTCGGGTTGATGACGCTGGAACTTTCCCGGATGATCCCCGGCTTGCTGGAGATCCTTGGGGGTGAAGACGACTCAGCCATCATTACTGACGTTCCGGAAACAGAGCTGACTGCCCACCAGAAGGACAGCGACTCGAGCGAACCGGCGCCAGTGCAGCATACCGGTGATCACGGCCAAACCGACAATCTTTACCCGGAAGTGGAAATGTTTGTTGTGGATACGCAGCGTGCCTCGATCTCTGGCGTTCAGCGAAAATTCAAGATCGGATACAACCGTGCAGCGCATCTGGTGGAAGAGCTGGAGCGAAAAGGCGTGGTTGCGCCGGCCGGGAATGACGGAAGCCGTGAGGTTTTGAAAGCTCCGGCCATGGCATCCTGAACACTGAATGAAATTCACCCTGTTGTAGTGTGAGAAGAGATAATGACACCCAGCATTCCCAGATCAACATTTGCCTTTTTCGGGCACGCATTTATGACGACGGGAAAGGTCTATTTGATTCTTTTCCTGATCGTCGGGTGGGTCGTTGGAGGCCTGACGGAGATCGACGGTATTTGGGCGCCGGTATGGATTGCAGGCACCTTTCTTGCCGTTCTCTTGACGGCATTCCGGGGAATGCTTCTAGTTGTCGAAGAACAGTCGATGCGACCATTGAATTCTTACAGTCGCATCTCGATAACGTCGATTACTGGTCGATCACCCGCGGTTCGGGTGTGGCCATTGATATCCGAGCAGGAAAACTCGCGATTGAAGGCTCTTATAATCGCAAACGGGTAAAACGGCTTTCGTCCAGCTTTTCTATGGCCCAGCCATCGGGCCTGCCATTGCCGGGCTTGCGATAAAGAATTGATACCGGCGTCTCCCCTGCTTTGTTGATAGCGAATGGAAGCGCCCCCTCCCTTTCTAGCCTATCCAGGAAGTAATAGGTCTCTGCTTCTGCTGCGACGTGAAGCGGGTGATTTCCTGTTTCATCGAGAGGTTGCGAGAAGTCAAAGTCACCGCGAGATGCTTCAGAAATGGTTGGAGAGTCCCCGAGGATAATTGCTTTCTTGACGGCTCCCGGGCCAGGCTGCAAGAAGGCACAACCGCTCAAGAAAACAACCATGAATGCGGCTAGCACAAGCCTTGTCTGGATTATCATTTTATCGTCCCTATTTGAGCTACCAATCCCGCAGCGTCATGCAACGAAGCAGGATTCTTCAATCAGACACCCCCACGTAGGCAATGATTCTAGTTGTGAACTTCGTATAAGGTTAGCGCCTATTTGCTGGACAATGACGCTCAGGGTACACCGGGCGCCTTATAAAATGCCTTCTTCGTTGGATCTTCTCAGCAACAATCTCGAAAGCAGCCATTACAGCATGCGAAACCTCCCAACCAGGATTTTCGCAAACTCCCTTGGATCGAATGAAAGACTCAATCTCGGTCGCGATTGAAAAGATAACTGGTGCTGATCGGTAAGGGTTGATTGAAGAATCATTGAGCCGATTCTCAACGACCATTCGATAAGCAATAGTCAATGCATTGGTGTGGTCTGGCACACAGGTAACCATGGTGTTGCAGAGACTGTGCTCCTCTACTACGTGCTGGTATTGGTTCAGCAAACCGTTAACCTTCGATCGATCCGTGACAGACAGTTGGCCGCGCATGTCACTGATTGACTGAATCTGGGGAGATAACAGGTGTTTGAAGAAATGAACTGCCTGTTCAATTAACTCGCTTTCGTTCACGGCCCACTGATCCCCATCTTTGAGGTTGGCGGGACTGTCAACCAGGTAGATCGATTGGCAGAGATCTGCAAACTTTATCAGAAGGATGCTCCAGCCATCCTGGTATGCCTGAGCTGAGTCCTCTATTTCACTGATCAGTTGTGACGAAGCATTCTTGGCAAATCGATTCAGTTCGGCTTCACTGTTGCCCACATTGAGCTTTGCTGCATCGGCAGTTCTCCCGGGAGATTTTATTGCGGTCACCAGCTCTTCATGGCTTTCGTAATCAAGCGCTTCTGCGAGCCACTCCCCCACTTGCGATAACGTCAGTTTATTTACCTTACTGGCGGCGAAGTGCTTGTTGGCTTTTGACTGAAAAGTTTTCACGAGCGCTTTCTTGGCGCTGTGATCAAGAATTACAGGCATAGGTCACCTTTAGTGGTGTAGTTGAAGTGCTGACGCGCACTGAGAACGTCTTCTATCTAGCGCTTGGGTTCGGTGACAAGGAACAAAGAGGTCCGACCGGTTTACTAAGTTCTACAGATATCTTCATATCTGAGGGAAGCTGATTGAGCACCTCAAAAAATAATAGTTTATTTTTTAATTATAACCAAGCCCGATCAACAGCCTTCGTGGTTAATACGGCAACTCTATCATCCCCAGGAGCGTTTGAGGCGGCGTGCTGATAAATCACCTCTACCGAATTAACCGCGGGTGATGCAGCAGGTTTTTAGTGAAATTTTCATGTACCGGGTCCAGCGATTCCATTTGGTGCCCTTTCCCGGCCATGCGCCACAAATTTTTCCAAAGATGCGTATACTTGAGGGTATATGCAGGTACGGGCCATATTCCCGCATTGGGTTGGCTTGTCGGCGGCGAAAATTAATGGATGAAGTCTAGGCGTGCGTGGCGGGATTGATTAACTATACCCTGCCCTATGCTCGTTGCAAACCCAACACACATGCGGGGTACGATGACAAAGCGTTTTCATGGGGATCCTCAACAAGGCATCTATCCAACGTTGGCTGAGGCAAGCGCGGCGGCCATATCCCTTGGCATCACCAGTAGCGCCGAATACCAATCACGTTACAAGAAAGATCCATGCTTACCCAGCAATCCTCCACGGCACTATGCCTCTGAATGGGAAGGGTATCCGAGTTTTCTTGGCAACCCTGAGCAAGATCGGAAAAGAAGAAAGTGCTTTTATCCAACTCTCTCTCAGGCAAGCGCGGCCGCAAAAAAGCTTCGCATAAAAGACTCCGCTGAATATAAGAGGCGTCGAAAAGAAGATCGGAAGTTACCCTCTGAACCCTATAACTATTACCGGGAGCAATGGAAGGGATTTAAGGACTTTTTGGGGCAGCCTGAAAAATATAGAACGCTGGCGGAAGCAAAAGTGGCCACCAGGAGACTTGGAATTAAGAGCGCAAAGGAATATCAAAAGCGTTACCGGAAGGACCCCAGGCTACCTTCAAACCTACATCAAACCTACAAAAGTGAATGGACAGGTGTTTCCGATTTTTTTGGAAAGCCTGAACCCAAATTTTATCCAACACTTGCTGATGCAAGTGCAGCAGCCATCGCCCTTGGGATTACGACTGGCACAGAGTATCAACAAAGATATCAAGAGGACCCACTCCTCCCTGCCAGTCCGAGAACTCAGTACCCCGCTGAGTGGCGAGGATTTCCTGATTTTTTGAGCGAATCTTCGAGGGAAGAAAGCATCACTCTTCTGAAGGCATTGCCTAAACGTTCCGGCCAAAAAAACAGCGAAGTCCGTGTTCTGCGTAATAGAAACGACAAGGGTTAGTCGCAGATAACAATGACTCAGAATCCTCCTCACCTCCTGCACCCGCTCTTTGATACGGCTCGAAGAATGATTGATGGTGATTGCCAGCTGGCGGACTACCCGTCATTGGTCACTTTCCTCGAGTCGTGTCCGCCCGGGGCGATCGAGGACTGGAACCAGGCAGCTCGCTTCATTGTTGATTACAGTGCCAGCACTGGCACTTACTCCCGATTCCGTGGTGAAGTTCAGCGATTCCTTCTGTTCTTGTGGCGTGAGGCTGGTCGTTCTCTGCAGGAGTGCAATGAGGATGATGTAAACCGCTATATGCGTTTCATCAAAAGCCCGCCGGCGCACTGGATCTCTCAAGCCCCGGCAAATGGCTTCAAAACTCATGATGGTACCAGGGTGGTTCGCGCCCAGTGGCGGCCGTTCGTGAGTAAGGGCTCGTATGCCATGAGGCAAGCAACGCTGGATGCAGCGATACGGGCACTCAACGTATTCTTCCGGACACTTGTTGCCCGGGGATATCTGAACCGTACACCGATGGCCAACGCCAGGCGATCGGAGCAAAAAGCCAGCCGGGCCCAGTTCGAGGACGAGGATGGCGATGAGCTGGCACCACGGCTCACCGACGATCAGTGGCACTACCTGAAGGAAACACTACTGCTGGCGGCCGAAGAGGACGACAAGTACGAGCGACACCTGTTCATCGTCATCACTATGAAGTCCCTATACCTCCGGGTTTCAGAATTGGCGCCGCAGACAAACGAGCTGACCAATGAAACTTACTATCCGACGATGGGGGCGTTTCGTCAGCGTGTGGTGGGAGGTATCCGATACTGGCACATGAAGGTGTTGGGTAAAGGCGCCAAGGAACGCTACATTCCCCTCCCCTCTGAATACCTCTGGTACCTGAAACGATTCCGCAGATGGCGGGCACTGCCGCCGCTCCCTGAACGAGGCGAGCAGGTACCGATGATTCCCCGGCGCCATGGGGGTGACCAGGTGGGCAAGCGTGCGATCGAGAACTTGGTAAAGGAAGCGTTTTTATTGGCTGCCGACCGGCTCGATAAAAATGGGCGCAAAGATGAAGCTCTTGAAATGGAGCAGATATCGGATCGTACTCATTATTTACGCCATACAGGGGCATCCATGGACATAGAATCTGGGCGCCCTATCCGCCATGTATCGGAAGATCTCGGTCACGCATCTGTGGCATTTACCGAGAGCATATATATTAGCGCGAGCAGCTCGAAGAGATATAAAACTGGCTTGGCTAGGAGTATTTAAAAGATAGATTCCTTCTTTTGCTACCCCATAAGAAACAATAAGATGAGTAATACTCTATTTGACATCTTCTGCAAGTAATTTTATCTTATCAGCTTGTTGAAACTAATCTAAAAAAGGACCTTCATGGCCAAGATTAATGAATACTACAGAAAGAGAAATCTTCTTGATCAACTTTCAGAAGAGCTAAAGCAGCTTGAAAACGATCAGGCTCTGCAATCTGATTTAGAGTTTGAAAAGAAGGTTAAAGAACTGATGGATGAATACGGTAAATCTGCCGTTGATGTTCATCAGATTCTTGTGGCCATTGACCCCTCAATCAGTGTTGCCAACACTCAGACAAGCAAGACTCGCAAACCTAAAGCGGCAGTTACCTACACCAACCCCCATACCGGTGAGTCCGTAACTGCCAAGGGTGCGAACCACAAAATACTCAAAGAATGGCGCAAAGAGTATGGTCACGAGACAGTGAAAAGCTGGGCCTCGTAACCGCACTATCAAGTTCGGGCCCCAAGGATGTGGCCCGCACATTAGTTCAGTGAAACTTCCGGTTCAGTCCTTCAAGTTAACCCCAAAAGAGAATTGGCATCGCTGCAAAATCGGAGGCGTCTATGACCACAAGTGAAAGTGAAAATCTGCTCATGGCTGCCGGGGACGCTTTGATTGCTAACGAGCGAGTTGAAAACCTGAAGAGCCAGATTATCGCTGCCAAAAGTGTTCGCCTGGCACTGAGAGGAATGAGCGGTTAGCGAATCTTCGTATCCGCTTGGTGGCGGCCAAGCAACAGGCTAAAACTTTCCAGAAGAACCCGCGGGGTGTTAAATGAAGCAACTCTCAGAGGCTCAGGTGAATGTGATGCGGTGGCTAGGGAAAAAATGGAGCGCCCAACCCAGCCATGGCGAAATATGGACAATCAACGGTGGCAGCGATCGCCAGGGTCTCAGCTGTCGATCCAGCACTCTAAAGGCTTTGGAAGCTCGAGGCCTTGTTGAAAAAGATAAATATGGCTGCTGGATCGCAACCAGTGCGGGAAGGCTTTTCGGAGCAGAACTTTGATGATTTCTTCAGTAACAGGAGTGGTTTGATGAGCAAGAAATTGATTGTTGCAGCCCAGTATTTGGCAGTACTCCTCGGCTTGGGTTGTATTGTGTTGATGACATTCCAGGCGTACATCCAGAATGGGGCCGCATTTGTATGGGTCGGATCTTCTGCAGCGGTTCTTTATGTCATTCTTTTCGTGCGCAGCGTGTTCATCTACGGCCAACCCTTCCCAAAGTGAGATGCGCATTCCTAATAACGGGAAAGATTAGTGCGCTGGCGGACTCTCGGGATACCGTCAGATTTTTACCCGAGGTCCGCTGTCACAAAGGCTGAGCAACTCAGACCTTGATCGGTTCTTCCTTCTTCTTACGCCCCCTTTTGGCTGGCTTGCCCTGCTCAACAGCCTTCGTTTGCTCGATATTCTTTTCACTGAGAACGCTGGGCTTGGTCATGGCCTTCTTCATCAGGTCCCGATTTTCGGCGATAACCATGGATACACTGTCGGCCGTATCTTCATCCAGACCTTTGCAGTTACGCACCAGGAAGTCTCGCATTTCGTCTGCGAGCTCAAGGAGTTTGTCCCGGGCATCTGCTTCGGCCTTGGTTGAATACACCCGATTTTCCTCCATCGCTTTTTCCAGTCCATCCCGATCCGAGTAAAAAAGAGCCTGTACGCCCATTTATTCCTTCCTTTTCTGCAGTAGATTGTCGTGTAGTGCCAGTAACATCCTACACCTTTCATGGTGCAGCATTCTGCGCTCTGCTAGCGGCCCAAATCAAGCGCCAGGAATGCGTGAGCACGTAAGCGATCACCAAAGCTTGTCTGAAATTTGGGATTCGAGCTGATCCTCCTGTGAATCCTCCAGGAGCGACATCAGGTCCAAGCCCGTCTTTCTCTCAATATCGTCAACGCTGGTCAGGTAGCTGGCAACTTCGTACTTGGCGTCTTCCTTGTGGGGGATCCAGAAGGCAATCACTTCTGGCCCAATAGGAGAGACCACTACCTTAAAGAAATGCGTGGGTACGCTAACTCCGTTTCCTATTTTTGGTGCATTAGGCCCTACGTAGGCGCCACTGATGACATAGACCTGATCCCGATTGCGAGCCCAGCTTCTGATTTCGTTTTCCAGATAGCCCCAGGCGCCCTTGTGGCCAAACATGTCTCGGTTCAATCCGGGCTTCTGGGGAAACATATTGGTGTAGAAGAAGGTTTCTTGATTCGCCTCTGCACTGTAATCAATTGATGCGCTCGGGGCGCAGTGGCCACGGTCAAAGCCGCTTTTCGAATAGTCCTGACGAGTTGATGAGTATTGTGCCGGTATCTGGGGGTGCTCAACGAACCGATCTTGGCGCTCAACATTCACGTCGACCGTTTCCCTCTCTATCCAGTAGGCGCACCACATTGGGATCTTATGCTGGTAACTGTAACCAACTGCATACCCGTCATGGCATAGCGTGATGTCGGCGCCTCCCGGGTTTCCGAGCTCCATGTTGGTTGGGCATGTTTCGCTGGCGGTAACCTCTGCAGAGGCAGCCAGAAGACCAAGAAGGACGAAGAATCTGAAAAACATGGCGTTGAGTCTCCAAAAAATTTCACCAAAGGGACTTGCGTAAAACAAGTTTTATATTTAGGATGCCATTAAAACATAAAACTTGTTTTACCTAAAGGTGGCAGGCATGTGCAATCCAACTCAGAAAAACGTCTCTGAAATAGTGTGCCCTTCGTGCTCTGAGGTCATGGTTTCATCCAGGGTTGAGGTCAATACTGGCAAGGTTCGGGTGAAGAATTTCCCAGGGATGAAGAACGTCTTCAAGACCTCAACGTTTGAGTCGTCCGAAGAGTTGGAGCTGACTGGACTGGATTATTCTCGTGAAATTCGCCGGCGCCATTCAGACGGCCGCACGTTCCTTTCCGAGTGCACTGGCGTCTGCCTTGCATGCAACAACCCGTTTGCTGTGTATCGAATTGTCCACACATCAGGCCCGGTCCCAATGCAGCACTCTGCAGCTGATTTTGAGCATGGATACCGTAACGCTACGATCTATGAAGCTGACCAACCCGGATTTTCAGGCGGCCATCTTCTTGAAGATGTTATGCATCACGGGGCCTATTATGGCTACTGGCTGGAGTGCTGGTCTCAGGCATTCCCCTGGTGCACCGTAGAACCGAATGAGATCGCGACTTTGGCGGAGCGTTCGCTGGACGTTGCATCTTCTATTGCTGCCCAACACCACGAATCAAACAAAGTCTATCGACTTGAGGCCCGAATTAACTGATAAGCACTGCCGAGGCGACTTGGAGGCTCCTCGCGGAGCCTCCCTTTTTCTCGTTATATCCTGCATCACTTCATAACAACTTGCCCCGAAACTCTAATTGATTTATATTTTCTCGGTAAATTTCTTTGCTGAGAACTCTTCGTGGCCCAAGAAGAAAACCGCATCGACCGTTCAAACGTCTTCATGGCTGGCGTCGTGATTTTCGCCCTGTTGGTAGGCATGGTTGCCTTTCTCATGTGGGCGCTTCAGGACCAGATGATCCTAGTATGGCGTGTGCTGCGTTATTATCAGTATTCAGCGACTGCATACATACCCTTCATAGGGCCATCCAGCAGCGAACTGCCCCAGCTTCTCGAATTCCTGAAGAACACACCGTCAAAGGATCTCTTTGTCTCCACCATGTGGGAGATTGACCAGCATTACGGTCGCAACTTCGGAATTTTGCTCGCTGCACTGTTCTTGACCATCGGGATCAATCGGGTTCGTGCTGGAAAGGGATCTACCGGGCCTGAACTCACTGTCGAGAGTGTGCTCAAAACACTTACCCCGGTATTCCCCCACTTGAAGTACATCGAGGAGAACAGTCCGGTTGGCAAATCCATAAAATGGGATCCGACGCCCGGGGCCGACAACCGGTTTGCGATGCCACTTCAGGTATTTGAGTTTGCAGAGATGGAGCCGCCGCCCGGGCTCGAAAAGGTTTTGACCCCAGCCCAGTTGAAGGCTTGTCGTGCCATTTATGAAAAGGACACCAAGGATTTCTTTGCAGCATTTGATAAGAGCCTTGCCCGTAAAGCCTTTGAGGCCCAAATGGGGCCTCCCCTAACCACCCTGAAAGACTTTTCTGACGATGAGAAGAAGGCTTTCCACTATTTCCGGAAGAAGCTTGAAAAGAAGGTTCCAAAGAAAGAAGTGAAGGCCCTTATATTGCGTCTCGAGCAGAAGCATGGCTTCGTCCGGACCTTCTTGATGTCCATGTTTGAAGAGGCCAAGCGGGTAGGCATCGTGACCATGAACGATGACCTGCTTCCACTGATGGATTCCGATCGAACTCTTTATTGGGCACTTGATTCTGTTGGTAGGGATACGCCTTGGATCGAGGCAGCTGGTCCCTATGTTCACAAAGATATGGAGGACCTGGTAGGTATCCGAATCACGGAACCTGAGGTCACCGAAGCAGTAGAAAGCCTGGAGCGGTACCTGAAGCTTGATCGTGAAACCGCAAGAGAAATCGCTGAGTCGCAGGGCGACGGTGGTATGGAGTGATTCTTTAGATGTCAGGTGTAATTGGTGTACACGGCGTTGAGGCCAATGAAGATCTAGCCAAAGGGCTTCTTCAGCGTGAGATTCGCCCTGTAAGTATGCGAATGATGGATTCTCTCCGGAACACCGGAGGGATCTGGATGATCTTGTTTGCCATCCTTCCTTTAACGCTTCCAGCCCTTAACGAGCTCTGGGTCTTTATTGGCCTTCTTTTGTGGTTGATTACCCGCAAAAAGGCCAAGCCCTGGGCGTTAGAGCAACCCAAGACGGTCAAACGGAGCATTACTGGGAAAGAAAGAACGGTGGGTAGCGGGATATTTCCCGTTGGCTATGACATGGAAGGTGGTAAACGGCGGTATCTCTGGCTGAGTGACGATGCCGTTAGGACGCATTTCATGGTGTGTGGAAGTACCGGCTCGGGTAAGACGAGGTACTTGCTTTCATTGACATATTTGGCACTTTTGGTGGGATCGGGTGCTCTATACGTTGATGGAAAAGCCGACGTGGAGTCCTTTTGGCTGCTGTTCGACTTGATGCGACGATTGCGACGAGAGAAAGACTTGTTGCTGATGTCCTTCCTTACCGGTGGCCGGGAGAGTGTCCAGTTGCGCAACATGCGGCAGCGACTCTCGAACACCAACAACTTCATGGCGGTTGGCGCCACAGAAGAGCTTGCAGAGACCGTCTCGGGATTAATGAGGGATGTTTCGGGCGACGCTGAGATGTGGAAAGGTCGTGCCCGGGTACTTGTTTACAACATCATGCGGGCTCTCGTAAGCCTCCGGAACCGGAAAAAGATCTCCCTCAATATTCGTGAATTCACGAGTTACCTCCCCTTGCCCAAGATATTGGAATTGGCGAATAGAGAAGATATCGACGAGGACACCAAAGGTGGCCTTCGGGCATACCTGAATGACTTGCCAGGTATGACAATGAATGCCATTGAAGCTCAGGATGCCAGTAGTGAAAAGGCGAATGAGCAGAACCAATATCTCCAGATGCAACTTACCGAAATACTGGGAGAATTGAACAACACCTACGGTCACATCTTTAACCCCATCGTCGGGGAAATCAATATGAAAGATGTTATTTACAATCGTAGGGTCCTGTTTGTCATGTTGCCGGCCCTGGCCAAGACTCCGGACGCGCTTGCCGGCTTAGGTCGCCTTGTAATTTCCCAGATACGTGCAGCTTTGACGCCGGCGCTCGGGTCCGATGTTGAGGGTGAGCGTTCTTATCTTGTGGAGGCACGGCCATCGGGGGCATTAGTTCCCTTCCTAATGGTTCTTGATGAATATGGTTACTACGCTATACGTGGCTTTGCCGCTGTGGCCGCTCAGTGCCGGGGCTTGGGCATTTGGGTGTGCTATGGTTTCCAAGATATCAATAGCTTACAAATGAATGAGGGTGCAAAAGCCGAGTATCGATCGATAATGGCGAACACAAACTTCAGTGTCGCCATGAAGTGTGAAGAGCCGGAAGAGACGGCCGAATACTTCAGAATGCGACTGGGCCAGGCCCGCGTTGCTCAAACCCAGGGGTCCGAGAGAGAGCGTGGTTCAGCGTTCAACAAAGTCTATGACAAGGGCGACATCGTTATAGCGGATCGTGACCGTGTAAGCGCTCGCGATCTGGCTGCTCAGGAAAAGGGTGGCGCCCATTTCGTCTGGGGCGACAAGCTGTTCCGTGGCCAAACGATGTTCTTTGATGCGGAAAAGAGCCCATCAGCGAGACTAAATCAGTTCTTGCCTGTGTTCCCGCCCAAGGTCACCAGGGCTAAGCAGTACAAGGTAATGAATGAGCGCATGTCTGGCCTTTTCTCGGGTGCCTATACGCCCGACCCTGACAAGGCGCCGCCGGTTCCGGAGCATCTTGAGAATCTGATCAAAGATATCCGAACGGCTCGAATGCAAAGCAATTCGATTATCAAATCAACCATTATTGGTATTGGGATGATCGGCATTCGGCTGCGGCAATCGACCGGTCAGTTTGGTCATGTTCCTGAACCTGCAGCCAAGGCCAGCTCTGGGAATAAGGTATTGCAGGGACTTGCAGCTGGCGGACCAGCAAAGCCCGCCCAGACGCAGGAAAAAGCTCCGACACAAGCGCCGTCGCAGAGTGGAAAAGTTACTCCGAAAACCGAAGAGTCTGAAGAACTTGAGCGCGAACGTCGCAAGGCGGAAGCGCGGCAAAAGGCTCTCGAGGCTCAGAAGCGTAAAAAGACTGAAACTACAGGTACAGCGGAAGGTAGCGAAGAGGCAGACTCGAATGCAGCATCCAGCACAGGATCCAGCGGCATGGCTGGCGGTGTTGGGTATGAGAACGCTTTTAAAGGCGCAATCAGGAATGTCGTTAAAGCCAAGGCTACTGATCAGGTCGATGAAATATCTGACCCGAAGAATCACTTTGAAAGCAGTGCAAAAGCCATGGGGCTCTCCGATAGCGAATCGTCTGAGAGCGCAGAGCGTAGTTACCGCCGTCTTGAGGAGTCTCACAGCTACCCAGGCAAGCCAGTTCCTGAGAAACGGGCCAAAGAAGAAGTACGCTCAGAGGCTGAGCGGTTAAAAAGTAAACTGAAGGGGCTTGATAGACTCCGATAAGAAATATAAAATAAGTTTTACTATTTGGTTGGAGGCAGAATAATGGCAGAGTCCCTTCAGGAGCAGGATGGAGTTTGCGTTGTCGCGTATCCTCAGGAGTACGTGATTGGTCAAGACGGTGATGATTATGTGCTGGCCAGCGATCCATCTGGCTCGCTTATCAAAGTATCGATGCCGTCTACGGCCGTAATGGATGACCTTCGCTCAAAATTTGATGTGGACCATACCCCATCAATTGCGCGGTTTTCCGACACCCGGGACAGCAACCCCATGGCATGTCAGCACGCTCCCGATAACGGGCCAGACAATCCCCAGGGGCAGATCCTTTTCCAGCAAAGTTTTCTGGTCGGCTATGAAGGCGACGTACCGCATTTCCGCGCTGGCTGGGGCTCTGTTATCTGCAAGAACGCTCAGAGCCTGGCGCCTGAGTTCGGTCTCGGCTACATGGAGATCGACTACAAGAAGCATCTGCTCTCCCCTACTGAGAAATCAGAATTCACCCAACTCGAACAGTCTTACAAAGCGATAAACCGAAAGCTTTTTGCTGCAGGCGATACGCCTTCAGGGAAAAAACTTCAGGAAGAATTGAAGTTGGTTGCCCGCCGAATGGACGAAATGACTGATCCTGCTTTCCGGGCAGTCATGCTGCATCCTGAGGAAACCGTCAGCATGCCCCTGAGCGGCATCAAGAACATTGAGCGAGCAATGGAGCACGCGGTGGAGCGTTATAGCCATCAGGGACGCTTGGGGGGCTTCCTGCTGCGCGTGACTGACGAAGGTGGGCGAGTTGTGCCTGGTCTGAGCGGTTCAGGCTATGCCTGGCGCAAAGGTGGCCAGACACAGGAGGCCAGTGAAGTCTCCCGCGGCTATCTTTACGCAATGGACCGTGGCCGGGCTCTGAAGCAGTACGAAGGGCAAGGTTATACCGTCGATATTGTCCCAACACAGCGCATCAGTTGCGGCCCTGGCGGTAACAACACGTACCAGCGTCCGGCTCAGATCGATACCTTGCGCAAGATGTACATGGACAAGAGGACCGGCGCCACCCTCGCCTACCCGATGGCTTTGCGCCTTGCAACCACACGCGACTTCCAAAATCACCTTTTGGCCCGCGCCTATCCCGTTGGGCCGGCTATGGGGCATCCGCTCCAGGTAGACCCCGAGGGATCGTTCTCCTACCCACTGAAGTTGGACGGCGCCGATCTGTCGCTAGCGGATCAGTACAAGAACATGCGGACTAACCGTGAGTTCGCAACGGATGTAGAGCTGCTCGTTGAAGGTGAGAGCTACCGTGTACGCGACTCTCGTGGCAGTGAGTTCACAGCTACCTGCGAGTCGGTTAACGGTCAGAATCAGCTGGTGGTGAATGGATTTGCATTGCCAGAAGGGTTTGAGTTTTCGCCGCAGTCCGGGCGTTTTGACAAGAAGCCTGAACAGGCCCAAACAGCAGAAATGAAAGCGGCGCCATAAGGCGCCGCGTTTCATCACTTATCGCGCAAGCCTTCAGTTAAGTCAAACTCAACCCCGCTCTTTTCCTGGTGCTCTTTAGCCAGCTTGCGCAAATCACGAAGAAACTCACGGTATTCCTTACCGCTTTTCGACTTTCTCCGAAACCAAAGAACAGTCTCAGTCTTTCCAAGTGCGCCTAGAACTTCAGTGGAAAAGAGTGAACTTTCCCGCATGCGCTTGTTCCGGCGGGCCAATCGGACAACGACAAAGGACAGGCCAATCACCAGAATGGCCAGCACTGCGCTTGCACCGATTAGCACATCTTCACGACCGGTATTGGCCATATCAAGAAGCGGGTCTGAAGAGCTGACTTCGGTAAAGGAACCGCTGATGCTTTCCATCACGCCATTGCCTGAAAAAACGCCTTCAGAGGAGCGAGTGAAAGCCTCCGGGTTTGCACCGGATTTTTCATCTGCGAGCCGGGCCTTTGTCTTCGCAATCGCCTCTGCGACCATCTCAACCCTTTCCTCTTTCGCGATTCGCTCGCTACGAGGCATGGGAGGCTCTCGACCCAGCCCTTTCTCCATTTCTTGAATCAGACTTTTTTCAGACATGGTTTATTTACCTCGACGGTGAAAAATCGAATCCTACGATTGAGTAGATCTCGTTTGCCACTGCCGCCTTTTTCTTTTCAGAAAGCCCTTTCTTATTGAATTCGACACCCAGGCACTCAAGGATGATATCCAGGTGCTGAGCTACGTATGCATGCGTGCTCACAACTGCCTTGGCAGCCTGATTCACGCCCTTTTCGTCCTTCACTTGATCCGACATCCGCTGTTCAACGACAGCTTTGATGGATGCCTGAATCAGGGCCTGAGGGTGATACCAGATCGTAGCCAGTTCGTTCAGTAGTTTCGGATCTTCCGAAACGTTGTTGGCTTTGAAGATCTGAGCCATACCACCGTTCTTGGCCATGTATTCCACAACATCAATGTGGATAGCCCGCTCTTCATCGGCCTCGTTGTTCGGTGATCTCCAGCGAATGAGCTGCCAGGGGCGCATCGAAGTCTTGAAGTGTGCGTTCATGACTTCGATGGACTTCTGCTGGCTGTATCCGTGGTTGTCAGCCCCATACTCTACCCAGCGGCTAATCAATTTCCGCTCTTTTGCCTTGCTGACCGGGGCCGGCAGGTAATGATCTTTCGTTCTACTTGGCATTCAGTTTGGCTCCCTAAAATACACCTATATTGGCAATATTACACCTTGGTTGGTGTACCTTCAATACCTGTCAACAAAAAAAGGGTGCCGAAGAAGGGGTGGGGTATCAAGTAGTAACGAGGAGTAGAAAAGGAACGTTCGTGTTTTGAGGTTGTTCTGTATGAGATCTTCCACTATACAGTTTTGATCTTGCCGTCTTGCTCTATGATAGGTTTTGGGATCGGCCCAACGAAATAACTTTTATCTCCGCACCACCGCTGGAAACTGCCGTCAGTAAATTTTGCTATGCGTTGGCCATCTTTCTCGACCAACTCGCAGATACAAAACGTCTCCCGTTTCTGACACCAGTACCAGTACGCCCCGGGCTCTGTCGGCAACTCAAAGAATGCATCCACGGATCGACCTCCGAATTGACGTTCACTTTCCTTGCAAGGTCACGTACTCGCCTTCTCGAAGCAAGTCATGACGTTGCATCAGCATTGCTTCGGCTCCTGTCATTCCTGCTCGCCAGTCTCGCCTGGCGCGAAGCCTGTCCACCAATATAAGGGGTACTTTGTAGCGACGAGCTGAGGCAATGAAAGCGGTTGAAAATGTCTCAAATGTGCAGCACCCGCGATAGTATTCTTTTTGCCACATATCAAGCTGCGCAGATTTGGTTACCAATGAACCAGGGTTGATGTGCTGGGGCCCGGGCTCCGGGCCCGGGCCTTAGATTGCAGCTCAACGCTTGTTGACCATGATGAGCTTCAGGTCCTCACGAACCTCGATGTCAATTTCAGGCCACTGTTGCTGGGCAATCACTTCCAGATATTTGATGTCTTCCTGGAAGTCCTCGCCAAAGAACTCCGTGATGTTGTTAAAGAAGTAATGTTCCCGGTTAAGCTTCGGAGACCACAGCATCCGGTAGCCGCGGTCGGCAGACATGATGAACAGAATATCGGCGAGATAGTTCGGTAGCGCCATGTAAGGCTTGCCAATGTACCGCTCAGCCTCAGTCTGACCCAGAATTGCCGGCTGCTCACCGTCGTAGACGTAATAGGTGTAGGCAGCCAATCGCTTCACGTTGTAGCCGGCCTGGGCCAGCGCGTAATTGATGGCGTCGTCCTGATAACGCTCGCCTTTAAAGCTGATGGGCTTGGAGATGTTCAGGCCGGGTTCATAGAAGAACGTGTCGTTCTCATGCTTGATCCTTTGGATGAAAGCAGCCAACGGAACATAATCCTCGTTTACCGAGATGATCTGCTTCTTGCCCTCAGGATGATAGTAAAGCTCCTGCTCGGGGTTTGACTGGGCGGACGCGAGTCCGGCGGCCAGGGTCAGGGTAATGGCGGTCAGTAGTCGAATCATTTTGGTCCCAGTTTGGCGGAATAGTCGAAATTGGATTCTTCGTTGCGCTCGATCTTCACTTCTTTGTTTCTCAGATGAGCGAATGGGTCGGCCTTCTGCTGACGTTCCAGATCGAACGAGCGGTTGTTGGCCAGTTCGAAAGCACTGCGCGGCTGATTCATTTCGGCATTGCACTGCGTGGTCTGCTGAAGCGTAGAGACAGCCTTCTTACCCACCATCTGTGTGGCTACGTTGTCGAGCCCGCTAATCAATGTCTGGGCGGCATCCCTGAGCAGTTGTTGTGGCGCCGAGCTACCACGGAACGCATCCTGGGCCCGGGGGTCCGAGAACACCCCACGACTATTATCCATGAAGTTCTTCACGAATCGGCCGGCCTGATTACCATCAAGTTCGGACAGACTGGCAGCCATGCGGGCGGTATCAGCGACCAGCGCTTTCAGGGGCGCTTCGGGATCATCCACCAGATCTGCACCATTCAATTGCTCTGACAGCTCTTTCAGGGCGGTAATGGCTTGCGACTTGTCCCACTCACCACTGTATGTGGATAGCTCATGGCTGAATTCATGAAGCGCAACGGTTGTTGCTTCCAATTTCTCGACAGGTGACCCCGGCAGCTGATCTCCCATGGAAAGCTTAATAGCCTCAGGATTTGCCTCCAGGCGATCCAGAAGCATTTGCCGAATTTCCCATTGCTCTTGTGATGGCCGCATTAATACTCACCCCGATCCGCAAGACGCGGATTGTTGCCATTCAGCTTCAGCTCCATTTGCTGAAGTGTTCGGTACTTATTCATGACATGCTCTTGGTAAATAGCGCCGAGGTGCGGGGTCTTGCTGTGGTACCAGGCAACGCCCTTCCAGATATCGCCATCATTTTCATTGATCTTGTTCCGGAGGTGCCATCCGGCAACTGCAGTGTTCAGGCAGGGGTCATACATGACCTGATGCATGGTGATTCCGAAGTTCTCAAGATCAGGCCCATGGATGTTGTTAATCTGGAACGGACCATAATCATAGCTGCCGTCTGTGTTGGGATTGCGCTTCCCAACGTCCCCGCGCTCATGCTCACGGATAGCCCGAAGCAGCAAAGGGTCGATTTTATACGCCTCCGCAACTTCCATAATGCATTGATTAATAACTTGTTCTTGATGAGGGTAATCATCGTAAATGACTGGAAGATCAAACATCGGTTAGCCCTAATCACCTTGCTTTTCCAGTGATTTTAATTTATTATTTACCCTAAGACAACATTGATTGTGAAACCCGATAAACTTCTTACACAGGTGATATGTGACTCAATTCAACCCCGAGCAAAAACAGGCTGTAGAGGCTCCCTTCGGGCCTTTGGCCGTCGTTGCCGGGCCGGGATCAGGCAAGACCAAAGTGATCATCGGCCGGGCCGCTCGCCTTATTGGTTCAGAAGGGGTTCCGGGTTATAGCATTCTCCTCGTAACCTTCACGAACATGGCAGCCAAAGAGATGAAAAAGCGGCTGGTCGATGAGGTGGGAGCGAATGCCGAAGGTGTCGCCTGTGGCACGATGCATAGCCAGATCCTCAAGCATGTCCTGAAGGAGTTCCCGGACTGCCCGCCTATGCAGCGTCGAGGACTGACTGGTGAATGGGCCATCCTGAACCAGGATGACCGCTCTGCCCTGCTGAAAAGGATTCAGCCGCAACTGCCAGAGGATGTGCAGAGCTTCATGGATGAAAATTCGGTTTCTGTTGAAGAGCTGGGCGGTGTTGTCAGTCTTTCAAAGAACTGGGGTTACGGCCGCGAGCAATTCGAGCGTGGTCTTAAGCCTAATCATCCGAAGTTCCAGCTGTACTCCTGCGCCCTCAAACTTTGGGAGTTGTATGAGCGCGAGCTGAAAAGCCACCGGGTTGTGGATTTTGATGACATTCTGACGATCGGCGCTGAAGCGGTGACCGAATGCGACTGGATCCGGAAGTCCCTGGCGAACCGTTTCCAGCACATCTTCGTCGACGAGTTCCAGGACACCAACGCCATTCAGTTCCGTTTTCTGAAGGCGCTGGCGGCCGAGCATGGAAACCTCTACGTCGTAGGTGATCCGAAGCAGTCTATTTATCTGTTCCGCGGCTCCATGCCGTCTATTTTCGACCAGTTCTTTACTGCGTTCCCGGCTTCGACAATTGTTAACCTGAACAAGAATTACCGCTCCTTACCCCATATCGTAGGCTTGGCGAACCGACTCACAGGTACCATGCCGGATCGCATTGCGCACGATAAGGATCTGGAGGCGATGCGTGAGGACCCGCTTGAAGCGAAGTTCAAGGATGAGGACTATTACTCCCAGCACGCCAATGACTATGAAGAAGCCAACGCGATCGTTGAGAAGGTGCTCGAGTACCGGAAGGACGGTTATGGCTTTGGCGATATGGCGATCCTCTACCGGAAGAATGCATCCAAGCGTGCTATTGAGCAGGTGTTCATGGCCAATAACATCCCGGTTGTTGTGGCTAACGACAAGGCTATGCTCGAGCGCAAAGATGTTCGTGACCTGTTGGCCTTTCTTCGCGCAGCCTGGCAACCGTGGGATAAGCTCGCATACCGTCGCCTTGTTAAGAATTTCTCGCTGGGGGTGACCGAATCGACCTTTGAAGCCGCCCTGGCCGATGCTGGCGGAGAAGTTATTGATGCCGTCGATAAGTTGGTAGCCAAAGGCGGAGTTCATGCTGAGAAGCTGCGCAGTCTGATCGATCAGCTCACCTTGCTGCGCAAGCACGCCTACGAATCGAAAGGCGATGACGTGAAAGCGGTTGTTGACCACCTGATTGAGCACTACATCACCGCTGAATACCGTAATGATGATGATCGGCTGGCCCAGTCTGAGGAGCGTCTCAATGTGGTGGCTGCCGAGGTCGCACGGATGATCAGCGGCGACATGGATTCACGCGATATTCTCGAACGATTTGCCCTAATGGAAACTGCACACCGCAGCAAAAGCGATGACGCGGTGCAGTTGATGACTATCCACGGCTCCAAAGGCCTGGAATTTCCGATTGTGTTCTGCGTTGGCGTAGATGATGAAGCGATGCCCGGCGGTAACGTCGATCGGGAGGAAGATCTCAACGAAGAACGCCGCATCCTTTTCGTGGCTATGACCCGGGCAAAAGACTTCTTGCACCTGTCCTCGGCCCGGCGCCGGCGCCAGGGCAGCCAGATTATCAGTACGGATCCCTGCCGGTTCCTCTTTGATGTGAATCTCGTTACCTCAGATTCACGTTTGGACAGCTCGCTGACGGACAACCCTGCGTTCTCCAGGCTTCCGCCTATCAAGATCCAGAATCCGGATGCAGCCCCTAAACAGCGCCCGGGTAAAGGCAAGATTGATCCGGATGCGCTCGAGGCGATGCAGCGAGACCCGAACTTTAACAAGATGGTTCGTCGTTTCAACGCGACTGTCATGATGTGCATGCCCAACAAGGATGCCAAGCAACCACCGACACGCCGGGGCATCCAATCATGAACATTCGAGCGGTCGTTGCCGCTTTGGCGATCATGGCCATGCCTATCCAGATCGCAATGGCAAACGAGGACATAGCATCAGCGGCCAATGCTTTGAAGTCTGGGAATTACAGTCAGGCGATGGCCATGGCACAACCGCTGGCAGAGAAAGGTAACCCGGATGCCCAGCTCTTAATGGGGATCATGTACATGCGTGGCCTTGGGATCAGCAAAGACATGTCGATGGCTTACGATATGTACCGGAAAGCAGCTGAGCAGGGACAAGCTGCGGCCATGCATAATTTGGCCAGCATGCATTACCGCGGGGAAGGTGTCCGGATTAACTTTAGTGAAGCCCGGGAGTGGAACAAAAAAGCGGCTGAAGCAGGCCTGACCATTGCTCAGCACGACTATGCCGCCATGCTCGAGTCAGGTGTCGGTGGTGACCGAGATCTGAACGGGGCAGCCCGGTACTATCAGCTGGCGGCTCGTGGTGGGTATACGAATGCCTCATACAAACTTGGGCGGATGCTGGCGGGGCAAAACCCTCAGGCATCGATGAGATTTTTGTGCCAGGCCGCCTCAAAAAATCATGCCGAAGCAAAGAAGATGCTCGGACCCAGAATACGCAACTGCCGGCGCTGAGCCGAGACCAAAAGGTGAGATATGACGACTACTTCCAACCTACCCACAAATTCACCTGAGCAAGCCTGGTTCACCGGATTGTTTTCAGTTGATATGTCTGGAAACCCGGTAAACATGCGCCTCTATCTGTACCCGGGAACGGGTAACTCGAAGTATCCGGCTGATATCCGCATGATCACCGGCGAAGGCGATATGACTGAGACGGTTTTCGAAGGGATCTGCGTTCTGGAAAACGAGGAACTTCGGTTCTATGAAAAGGCCAACGCGGATGTACCGGGTAATCCAAGTTTGATTTGTACCCTCTGCGCCAAGCGGGCACGAGAAGATCTGTTTATTGGTGGACCCGAGACACACACTGGCCTTTTTGAGCCGGAAGTGGCGCTGAGGATTTCTCAGTTGCGGAAAACGGTAAATTCCGGAAATGGTTCCAAGGCCGCAGCCTTGCAGCTGAACTCCCTGATTCAGAAGGGTACTCCAGTAACCATCCAGGTTGACCAAAACGACTCGAAGGAATCGATGCTTCACTGATGCGGTGACGGCTATTACAGGGAATCCGACAAGCCATGAATCAGTCTGAGAAACCTTTGTATAACTTGTCGAAAGACTACGAGAAATTATATCAGTTGATCTGCGATGGCCACCGGGTCGCTGCCTGGGCCGACTCATATAGCATGGGCGATCCTGAAGGAAACCACTGTCGTGATATTTGTGAAGTTCGCAGGATTGGAGATTACGAAATTATGATTTCCTGCCGCGGCACCAGCTACGGATATGTTTGGCCTTTCATGAAGAATGAAGGGCCGGAAAAATCCTTGTTTGTAAGGGCTTGCAGGGCCTGCGAATTGGAATGGGTCGATCCAACCTGAGGATCTTTAATCGGCATAACTCGGTTGCTGGATCCCGTTACGCTTCTCGATTACTCGGACGGCTCTCTGTGCTTTCACTGCTTCCTGGTAGGCCTCTTCAACAGCACCTTCAGCATGCGTGGCATTGCTATCAACCGCCTCACGAATGGCCAGAAATTCCTTGTAAGTCACTTTCACATAATCGGTCATAACTGACTCCGTATTTAGTCGACGTGGAATCCTTCGCCTCTCAACTCCCGGAAGGCTTCATCAAGGTTTACTCGTGACTTGACCCTGAAGCTTGGCCACATCATGAAAACGAACGTGCCGACAATTCCCAGGAGTCCGAGCAGTGCAACGCCAGTAATCACGCCAATCGCAATGCCGGCAATCAGTGAGACAGTTACCACTCCCACTGCGCCACCGCTTCCTTTCACGAATTTTGTGCGCAAGCTTTGAGCCAAACCAAACATCGCGAGACCGTCTACGGCGCCATCCTGATAGAACATCTTCTTTTCACCGGATTTGGCCGCATACAGAAGGGCTTTCTTATCGCCCTGTGCTCCGATCGACTGCAGAATGTAAAAAGTGTCAGGAGCATCAGATTCGATGGCCGCATCGAGCCGGACGGGAACACCCATCCAGTTGTAAAATATCTCCTGGCCCTTGCTGTCGACGATGGTTACATTGTCGTAGCCATAGATATTTCGGTCTTTATCGAAAGCTTCACGCTCGCCCTTGGATTTCAGAGTCCCCTCAACTTTGATGTACTCCATGTTCTCTTTCATGGCACTACCCTTCTCGTGAATTAGTCTTCAGCGTCAATCGTCGAAGAAATTCGACTTCGGCTTCAGATACTCTTCAATTGTTGGTTTTTCGGCAGTGGGCAAGTCCGATGTAGAGACAAGCTTCTCTTCCGACTTTCCGGTGGAACCAGGCTTCTTCCGCGATTTTTTCTTTGCTCGCTTCGAGCTGGGTCTTTTCGTTGGGTGGCCAGCGCGATCGTAGCCGGTTCTTTCGTCATCATCATCGCCCATTTCTGAATAAGCTGCAGCAGACCCAGGGCCTTGATTCATGGCCGGGAACGGGCTGATTGGGCCTTCTTCATTCGTCTCTGTCGCCTCAGGGCCCGCTTTCTTTACCGAAAGCTTTTCCCGGAAATTCAAAGAGCGATTTCGCGTAGACACGTACCAGTTCGAAAGAATGGATCCAAGGGCGCCGAGCGTCACAATCAATCCGGAAAACCAGTGCGGCGGGAGGAAGAAGAACACCACAACGAAAAACACGGTTGTTAAGGCAACGCGGCGGCCGGGCATGCGAAGTACGATGGCCAGAACCACCAGGTTCAGGATGATGGCCACCACCGCTGATGAGAAAAAGACGAGTTCAATCATCAGATAAGCCCGAACAAAATGGCCATGGTGACGGCCGGTAAGACGAGGGTCAGACTGATCAAGGGGGTAATGGCGCGAATGGCGCTCTTGCTGTCTTCGAACGCCCTGGCCACCCTGGCGACGATATTGGCGAAGGCAAAGCCAATGAGCGCAATGAGGACAAGCAGACCGAATTTCAGCATAGGCGAAGTTTCGGCCGAGATAACCATTGCTGCAAACGCACCTGCAATGACGCTCAGCGCAATCACTGCCAGATATGTTGGGATGACTTTTTTAAGCTCTAGTTTCACCGGTTACCTCCTCGATTCATGCCCAAATGATAACATTACTTGGCCTTTCAGACAAGTTGAGAAGGGTCCAACAGCGAACAGCGATGCTTCAGAGTCCATCAAAGCCCAATTGGCCTTCATCGATATTGGGTTTCTTCGCCCGGGGAGGACTTTTGACTGAAGAACCATCACCGGGCTGGCTTTTGACGCCTTTTTGCGTCTTTTCCGGCGTTTCCGGTGCATGCCCGGATTCGGCGAAAGCGTTGTAACGATCGACAGTCATGATAACGGCGTTTCCGCCTTGGGCATCAGTTTGGAAGGATAGACCAATGTCCGGAAACTTGATCAGGAATCCAGCGTCGCTTTGCTCTGACTTAACGGTTACCGGCGGCGGAAGCTGGTGACATGTGTCGGCGATATGAAGTTGGAGAGAATCGGTGTTATCTGGCCCCCAGGCTACCCGCCCAATTGGCTCACCGTCGACTATGAACCGGCAACCGCTGCCGTGCCATTTTTTCATTTAACCCCCGGGCGTGGCCTTATAGATTCACGATTTTCTTCGGGATAATATCCGGCTTTATCTCGACAACCTCCCAACCCTCTTCAGAACGGCGAAACTGAAGTTCACCGGTCTTTTGAATCACATCCCCTTTACTGAATTTACCAAATGACCGGCGGGCCCAGTAGGAGTTTTCCCCCTCCTCGCCTTCTTTGGTGAACACGTACTTTCCGTAGTCCATCGTGAACTGCAAAGTGCCATATAGCTCGATGACGTAAAGATCCTGGCTTTTCAGGGTTCCTTTTCCAGGTCTCCACTCAACAGTCTCAAGGAATGTCTGGGTTGATAGGTTTTCTCCAGGCTTCCATCGGACCATCTCCAGCGCCTGGCCAGCGTACGTTTTCAGTGATTGCTGAATGAAGTCTTCACTGGGGCGACTGGATTGGCTGCCAAGGCATCCGCCCATGAGAAGGGTTAAGGCAAGAATGAGGGTGTTCTTGATCATGATAGAGCTCTCAGTTGGCAGCATTCCTTGCCAGTTCTCTTACTCAAATGCATCGATTGTCCTTCATTGACCCATGGGGGTGCCGGATAAAGCATCGAAACGGGAGGGGCGCACCCTCCCGGTACCAGATTATTCAGCGTTCAGCAGAGCATTCAATTGATTGTTGCTTTGATCGCCTTTCAGGTTTCGAACAGCGACGGCCATCTCAACCAGTTCCTTGGTGTTGTTTGACCCATAGAACACTGCCGTTTTCGGATCGTTGAAGCCTTGTGGAATGTACTGCACAACGACTTTCCAGGCGGTACGCCGGTTCATGGTGCCTTCTGAGTAACGGAGGCTGCTGAGGATTTTCTTGTAGCTCCCATCGTTGATATCGAACTCAGCCTGCTGGCCGGGCATGACAATCCCTCGGCTCCGCAGGTCGATTCGAGCGTCACGGTACCCCAACTCAACGGTCATGGAGCGCAGGGAGACCGGTAGGTGGCCGTCATTTTGAATTACCCAGGGGTTTAGCCGGGCCGGATAATGGCTGAGTGTCAGGTTTGAGCGACTTTGCTTATCAATAACCGGGAACACGGCTTCCTGAACTATGGCCCCTTCAACGAAGAAATCCACGGTCACTTCGTCGAGATAGGCCGGGATATCGCTCGGGCAGTTGAAGTCCATTCGCAGAACGCTGTTGGTGAAATTGCATTCGGCACTGTAAGCGACCGGTGGGGCAGCAGCTATTTGATTTGAAACTGGCTGAACTTGCCTCTCAGGGAGCGTCCAAAGCTCGGCCGAGCGTTGAGGATGGAACTGAATAAATAATTTGACCTAAAGATTTCTTATTTCAATGGCTTGGGCGTGTTTCTGGGGAATTTTTCACGTTTGTCTGCCAACCCTCCTGTAGGTAAGAATGGCATCATCGGGTGTCGGCAATGCATCAAGCATCTTTGCGAGGGACTGGAACTCACCAAGATCGCCCAGTGCGGCCATTGGTGATTTCTGTTTGATGGTGATTTCCGGAAAGCTGCTGACGTAGACATCACTCATGGCATTGAGCAGGCTCTTGCCATCGCCCAGCTTCGGCATCTGATCGATGACGTTGTAATTCACTTCCGGCAGGGGCTTGACCAGATAGTCCTTGTAGGCCTGTGACTGGGACAGATCCAGTCTCCGGCTAATCTTGTCGATCGTGCCGTCATAGTTCGGGATTCGACCTTTTGCTTCGTCCACGGCATCCAGAAAGTCGCCTTCCTGGAACTCGGGTTGCATAGGCAGGCCGCCCAGCAATGAAAGGCCCATGGTCAGTGTGGCGACAGCCGCGGTACCGCCCAGGGCGCTGCCATCCACTTCGGCTTCCATGAACAGGGCCGGATTGTCCTGACTGCACCAGTCCGGCCGCATGGTTGAGGATTCGCCACAGGCCTTCGGAGGCTCGGTGTTCCACATTGGCTGGTTATCCGCCAGCCTTACCCACGGAAGATCTCCGCGCACGTCATCCCGGGACAACGTAAACCGGGAAAACTCATAGCCCGAACTGTGCTCGGTCAAATACCCGTAGATCGGGGTCTGGGCGGTGCCCTGTTCACCCCCAGTTGATGACGGCGTGCTCGAGCAGCCGGCCAGGGCCAAGGATCCGAGACACAGTGCAACTGTCAGTCGTGATTTCTTCATGGTGATCAAAGTCCTTGTCGTAAACGTGTCTTTCTTAGTGCGTGGGTTCGGAGCAACTGGTCTCACTTGAATATCAAGAGAGGATCTGCCCCTACATCGAAAAACAGCCAATAGAGAACTGCGGCAATAAAACCAAAGGCAGCGGTGTAAAAGGGAATCCGGAGTGGGTTTGGATTGGAGTGCACTGGCCAGCCCAGCCGTTCGAGCGCCGCCTTCGGTTCCTCAAGGTAGAGATTGAACGCGCTGATGCGGTACCGGTTGCCCTGACGGTCGGTGATGACCATGGAGGTATCCAGGGTTCGCATCGAGCCAAGCCCTCGGTAAAAATCGATCCGTTCAACGTCATTGGCGTCGAGAATGAGCGGTCGGCCGGTTTTGGAAAGCGAGTAAGGGAGCGACAGGACGTGGCGATGTACTTCAAGGTACGGCGTTACCTGGTAGCGCTGGTAAGTCCGGTACCCACGCAGAACGATGTAAATGCCGAGCATGACCGCCAGCACGATTTCGTTAAACCATGGGGCAATGCCGGAGAGGAAAATCAGTCCGGCCGGACCGATCGCAATCAACACGACGAGTCCATGCTCAAGTTTGGGAAGCGGCTGCATCCATTTCATCAAGGCAAACGTTTGGGAGGCCATGATCGTCCTTTACGGTTCCAGTGAGTGGTCGGTGGGTTTCTCCGGTACCGGCATGGCGTCGGCGATTGCGCCGATGAACGCGAACACCATCAGGACGTAGCCATCAGGGAAACCCAGCAGCGCAGCGAGTACACCGGCGACGGCCATCGACAACCACAGAATGCGCAACGATTTACCCATCTCAACCCTCCCCGGCCGCGCCGGTCCAATACCAGTTGCCCGCATCAATACCAGTTGAAGGGGCAAGTTTCACCGCGAAACTGACGCCGGGAAAACCCTCCCTAACGCCATATTTATGATTTCTATTTAACCACACGGTCAAGCACTAATCAATAATTTACCCCCCAACCAGAGAGCACTCCCAATTAGCGCCAGCCTGCCAGGTGAGAGTCCAAACCGCTAACCTCGGAGGGGTCCTTTCCTCCTGAGCAATTTGGTGGCAACTTACCTTCGTTTTCTCTGCACCCTCGGACCTGCCTACAAATTCGGTACCGTATGTTTAGTCAACACTAAATTATTTTTGCGCGGCGCGGCGCGGGCCCTGCCCCACTTTCGGTAAGGCAACGGCTTCGCCGGCTAGGGAGGGTGGCGCACAGGTTCTGGTTGGGGGGTAAATTATAAGGGGAGAGGTGCCCGAAGCCGTGGTGCTGGGGGTTTTCCGTGATCCTGGTTGCTTAATGTACAGCTTGGCGATACGATAACTTTACGTTACAGACAAGAGGGACGTTTGGTGCAAACACCGGTGCAATTGGAACCTTTTTCCAAAAATGGAACCCCGAGACTTCTGGCCCGGCCGCACCCGGTGGAAGTCGCTCGCGGGATTGGGTTTGCGCTCTGGGGAATCACCCTCGGCGCCTTCGCCGTGGCGACCGCCTTTACCGAGCAGAACACCGCCTTTATGTCCGGGCTCAAAGTGCTGTTTTGCATCGGCGCCGGAGCCATGGCCGTCGATGCACTGGCAACCGGGATCCGGCATATTGCCCACTACCGCAAAACCGTCCTGATGGTTTCCGACCAATACATTGCCACTCTCTCCGGCGCCGCAGGGATTGTCCGAGCCTACCCCCGCTCCGAGTGCCACGTTCATGAGATGCGCTATTCCTGGCTGGGCAACCGGCTCAACTACGGACTGCTGAAGATTGACGATCCCAACGGTTTTCATCTGATTGGCCTGCCAGTTCGTAATCCCGACTATGCGCTGTTTGTTGCCAGCTCCCCCGGCAGCCAGGAAACAGAGGCAACGATATGAGTGCTCACGAGCTGGACGTCATTATGACCGTCGCTTCGAGCATCAATCAGGTGCTCGGCGAATACTCCGATGACCCACGGCTGAAAGCCATTGAAGGCAGAAGTTGTGTGTACCGGGCCGCACTCACCCGATCGCTGCTGACCCAGCAGGGCCTTACCAACACGTATTGGACCGGTAACGTGCGCTGGGCCGCGGAAGCCAAAGCCTCGCAAGATAATGAATCTCCACGGGCCCGTTTCCTCGATTGTTTTGAACGTGACGCCGAACAGGGCGATCTGGGTGGTCACGTTTGCAACCTCGTGCAACTCCAGGACGGTACCTGTTGGCTACTTGATATCACCATGGATCAATTCGTTCGCCAATCTGAGGTCCGGGATGGGCAGATGCTTCCAGCCATTGTTCCGCCAGCCGTTCTGGTAGCCCTGACCCCGAATAAGCGATTCGAAGCCATCAAGAAAACGGGTTGGGTACTGCGAAAGGAATTCATGGCCAACGCCTGGTGCGAATACAGCTATGACACTCTGATAGGGTTTCGCCGATTGCGCCGATTACACAAGCAGGGCCAGGAAACAGGATTGAATGCCGAACGTTGGCCAGATGTCTATCAGGACATTGTTTCGCGCATTGATTTCCGGATGCAGACGCTCGCCGCCTTGCCCTACTCGCCCTCCCGTGCGAATGTTCGCCCCATAAAATCGACTTGGAAGCTGAGAAATTGAATCCTTCCGGAGGCACTTTGAAAACACCGGATCTGCTCGCCCCGTACGAACGTCAAGCCAAGCGCTTGTGGTTAACCCGGCCTCACCCGATCGTCCTTATCGGATTCTCGTTTTACCTGGTGGTCACTTTGCTCTGCGCGGGCGTGGTCTTCGAGGCGGTTTCCACTGGAGGCAGGAATTTCATAACCGGCCTTATCGTGTTTTTCTTCGGGTTAATCGGCTTACAGATGCTTGGCCTGACAGTGGTGCGTGGGATCACCTATTTCACCAGCTACCTTCTGATCACGGAACACCATGTGGTGGTTCAACAAGGCATTGCCCGCCAGGTCTCGAAACTGAATCTTAAAGACGTCGAACGAACCGGCACCACAGAAACTCTGCTGGGCCGATTGCTTGGTTACGGCCGTTTGTTGGTTGCTCCTGCTTCAGGCGACTGCCTGCCCACCTTTCCTGTTGCAGAGCCAAATTCACTGGAAATCCTCATTAATGACGCCCGAAAATCGATATCCTCAAAATGAGACCACTCCCCGCGCAACGACCATTCTGATTGCCTGATTATTATTTTTGATTTATCATAATCCGTACATAGATTTTGTTTTCCACCTACGTTGTATTCACGGACGGGTTATGACTGATATGCCATACGATGTAGCGCGGCCGGGTTCAAACAGAACCAGAGAGCTGACGCTCACGGATGCCAAACGGTTCTTTTTGGAGCTGGCCCAGGCAACGTGGTCCCCGGACCTTGAGAATTGCGCCGACTATGAGGACTTGACCCAGCACCTGCTTTATATCATTTCCAGCTATCAGGAGAACAAGCACTCTCTGGCCAAAGAGATCTTTCAGTGGAAAAACCAGCAGGACTTTTCCATGACAGAGAGGCTGGCAAGACTTCGTGCCAAGGTCGATGACCTTTGCCCGGCAGACACCAACGAAGGCAAACAGCTTCAAAAAGAAATCCAGTCGCTGCATAACCATTTCAAATTACTGCAGAGTGAACGGCATTTGTTCTATCACCCCTCTCGTTACCAGCTGACCTACTTTGAAAACGGCATTCCCGTTCCGATGAATCCTTTGAGAATCATCCAGGTTCTTGAGGGCGAAGAAGGCTTGGTGAATCTGCACATCAATCACAACAAGCGCTTCTAGGCACCAGTCCGTCTGCTCACTATTTCTCTTGAAAAAACACCACTATCGAAGTAACCTTGCAAGGTGTACTTTCATTGTGGTGTTTCATGTCTGACAAGACTTCCGAAGGCGTACCAGCCGAACTTATCGAGCCATTAAAGGCTGCATGGCGCGAATATAAAGCTGCCTGCGGTGCGGTTAAGGCCAATCTGGTGGATGACGAACGGGCTGGGTACCAGGGGCACGCCCTCAACGAAGATGGTGAGCCCGCAAATCCGCATGAACTTGCCTCTCAGCTCTACACTGACTGTGAACGCGAAGACGGCGACGACCCAAAGCGCTCGAATCACGCCTTTGGGGTGATTGTTGTGTCTCCCAAAACACAGGCAGCTTTTGAGTTCTTGAACCGGACGAAAGCTGATCTGATTACTGTGCTCGATGACCTGAAAGGTGACCCGAAGTACTCCCTTGAATCGATCAAGGCAGCTGCTGGGCTCACCCGGATTCACTATTACAAGATCAAACGGCCGGTTAAAGGATTCGACGGCGAGCGTCCGGAGAGTGTACGTCTATCGATCGAACAGAAAATCGATGTAGGTAAGCGTACTGTCGAGGAGTGCATGGAACTTCTGGAGGAGTTCGACACCACACAGATTCACATCCAGGCACAATTGGACGCTCTACGCCGGTTGAAACCTTCAGAACCGTTGGCCTACGTCTTCGAGACCTCAAATATTCGCATCACGGCCAACGCATCCTTCCCGAAGTACCCGGCCAAGACCGGTCTTCGACGACATGCGAAGTTGAGAAGCGTTATGCCATTTTACGTGACATCTCATACACCGGACTGGGCCCCGGCCATTAAGCTCCCCAGTGCAGTGCGACTGGAAGACCGGGTTGAACGTAAGGAACGGAGGGACCGGAGAATTGAGCCGACACCTTTCCTGCCAAGCATTCACGTCCATCGGTATACGTCCTACTGACGAAACCTGAGCTTGAGAAAGTTCTAGCAACTGAGGTGTATCTGGGAGGGGGTTACCAGGGGCTGATATTCAGACCCTGGAACGAACTGCAACGACTTGTTAGCCGGCCGCGGCAACATCATCGGGGCCTTCGCCGCCGACTGCCCTGACCTCATCCAACGGTGGGAACTCATCTGTTACCGCAGAGTAAACACCGTGTGAAACCCGCTGAATAACAACCGAAAAGTTCAGCTTGCTCCGGATGTTGAATCGATCGGTTTCACGTTCTTTGATGGCAGCCATGATGTCGCTATCTCGGGATTCCGGATTCTTTTTCAAGAATTCCCAGATGCGGTACTCCATGCTGGCCTTCATCGTTTGCTTCGGATCAAGCTTCTCTGCACGCTCGAAGATATCCGGGTTCTTCGTGGCCTTACAGACCCCCTTTTCGACGCCGATCTGGGCGACTGCCTCGGGCGGGATATCCACGTCATTCTTCATTGCCTTGCGTGACCTGGCAATTTTTGAATGCAGCCAGCGCATGTTGCACTTCTTTCGAACCGAAAAGATCCTGCGCAGGCGAAGCTCAATAGGGTTGCGACCCGCTTTTTTCAGCAGGAAGAAACCATTGCCGCGTTCATCGTCAGCACCGGTCAGCCAAACAAAGTCTGGTTGCGCCTCAAGAGCAGCTACTACCAACCGTGTTTGGTTTGATGCCAGCTTGTGGCCAATAGATACCTCTTGGGTAATCTTGTTGACGGTACTGGCGCCCAGGGTGGTGACTTCTTCCCGGGCCTTTTTAACGATGTCTTTCACGACGTTGGGAGCGCTGGATTTAACGATGAATCGGCGTTTTCCCTCTTTGATTACTTCCACAGAAACCTGAACCGTCAGTTGCTCCAGCATGTATAGCAACGCTTCCAGGTCAATAGCTTTCCGATCGGTGCACCCTTCCATGTAGAGGATATGCTGGGCATCCTCTTCACTGCATGGTGCGCAAGCTTCCAGGAAGTGGCCTGCATAAACCGCTGAACGCAACGACTCAAATGCGCTTTCATCGGTTCTGATCAATTCATTGATGCGCTCAAGACCTTTGATGGACCGTTGACGAACCGCCTCTTTCGTGACGCCAAAATCTTTCGCGATGTCTTCGAGCTTCTCTCTGGATTTGCAGTTAAATCCATTGTGCCGGAGCATCACTTCTTTGGTGGTTTCGTCAATGCCTTCCGTACGGTCGAGCAATCGCTCCAACTCTGTCTCGATTGGCGAAAATTTCTCAGTCATTCGTTCCTACTCTTTTGACAGCAGTGCGCGGCGTTACATCTTTTTTTTCTCCGCCACGGCACAAAGTTTTTTTTACTGTGCCTCGCTTTTAATTATCTGCTTTCACGGACTTTATAGTTTTAGTTCTTAACTTTCCTTACGAATCAAGCATAGTCTACTATAGTTGAAACTTGCCTCGTAGGTTTTTTTATTTTCTTTCGTAAATTCTTAACTTATGGTCACAACGCCTTAAGCCGCACCATTAGGGGGCTTTAGAGGATTCCCCCATTTTGGTCAATTGCTTTGACTTGTTGCTTTACATAAGTTAACTTATCACGAACATCCATTATGATAAATCTTTATGGCTTCTAAAACTATTAATCCGCAACTGGCGGCTTACTACGAACAGCTCAAGCACCCCATGCCGGATTTCCTCAACGAGGTTGGCCTTCATAACATCCATGATCGCGCAAACATCCGCTACAACGAGCGTCTTTGGCAGAAGGTCAAAGAGCTTAATGAGAAAAACCAGGAGCCAACGATTTCAGAATTCCGCCATATAGCTGCGGACATTCGCCGGCAAATCGACATTGAACTGTACGAGTGTGACGACCCCGATCGCTTGTCTATCGAAGACATTTGCCATCGCATTTGGGATGCACAGATTGGCATCTCCCCTGTCAGTGTGCCTACTGAGGCGACAGATAAGGAGGATAATGAATCCTCATTAAAAGAAAAGCAAGCTACCGATGATTACCGACTTGCCATCAGTATCTCGATCAGCGTTCGTGGACTCTCAAGGCGGGAAGCGAAGTGGATAGAGGCCTGCTTCAAGGATCATGGGCCAGATCTTTCTGCCGGCGACCACACCATTGCCCTGCTTTCGACTATGGAGGTAGACAGCATAGAGCGAATAGACCGCTGGCTTCCAAAGCGAATTCGCACACAACTGTTAGGCCATATCAGCAAAAGCGCCGAGGCCGATAAACACGACCTGACGCTTCCGCTGAAGTACCGCGCCAAACTATTTCTTCGGCAAATCTTTTAGTGGTAACGGCTGCAGTTTTACTTGTGGCCGTTTGCCAGACTTACGCAAAGCTCCCAGCCCAATCCAGATAGCTGCCACTCCAAGGACGACAGCTCCTGCAACCAGAAAAGTAAACATAGTCAGTTCCTCACTTTGATCTCTCTTCCAACATACGCATGATAGTTGGAACCGGGTTCTCCCGTGGGTAGCCGTCAACCCGGAGGCCATTGGCTGACATTAGCGTTGGCGTACTGTGGACGCCCAGTCCGCTATCTTGCGCTATAGCAATATCTCGAATGTTCATCAGATACCCGTTGTCGCACATTTCCGCCTCTTCCAGAGGGTCTCCGGTGTAGGCTCTATCCAAAAGCGTGCGACGTTCTTCCATAGTTGGTGCGCAAAGTACCTTGCTCATAACCTGAGCCTCCGCCGCATCCATACCGCGACGCGGGAACAGCGCAGCTCGAATCGTCACACCTTGTGACTGGAATTCTTCATAGTCCTCATGGTTTCTCTTACACACCGGGCAAGTCACATCGCTGAATATCGTTACCTGGTGTTTTTCCTCGCCCACGGCGGGGTACACCACCGTCATTTCATCAGGGATGATATCGTTCGCCAGAATGGCCAATGCAGCATTCAAGCTTCCAGCATCCTGCCCGAGAAGCTCTGCTTCCTCCTCGACCTCTGCCGCCGGCTCCGGGGCCTGTGCCGGAGTTGAAGCCTGTTGCCTTATGGGGGTCTGCACAACAGGTGCTGCATTGGTGACATTGGCAGAACCACCCCCAGATATACCCTGAAGAGATCGAAGCGCACTCACAGTCTTCTGAGTCAGGTTCTCTCCCGTCTCTATATCAATCAGGTCACCTCGAATAACGAGATCCCCCAGGACATAGCGAAGCTTCCCGTCGTGGTAGACCTCAACCAGGCCCGGGTAAAGATCGCTGGCCCTGACCTGATTCAGCGTCAGTTGAGGCTCTACGATGCGAATCTTTTCGAAAGCCGCCTCTTCCAAAGCTTTGTCGCTCACTTCCTCAAGACTTTCCCAGGCAACCGGTTCGCCAACTTTCTCTGCGCTTTCTTCGCTGCCTACGATAATGAAAAAAGAGGCTAAGGAAACGATGGCCGTGATGCCTAAGCCATAAATGAATGGTGGAATATTATGTCTCATGCTGAGGTTTACCCTTTTTCAAAACGCTTCAGATTGTAGTGTCGTTCATATTCCGGGAGCTAGCTGCTTACGCATGCACCCCCTCTGCAATACCAAATTCCGAAAGCCATCGTAGCCATCAGACTGATGACGAAAACCGTCAAAACAACATCAACTCTCGATAGCTTTCCCTTGTCCTCACTCACTCGCACTTCCCCTTAGGCAGCGATACTGGATTTAAGTCCGTTACGGCAGACCGCCTTCAGCTCACAGGTGTTACAGGCCTTGTTCTGATCGATCGGATCAATGGCCACGGAACCGGCAAGGATCTTACCGCTGATTTCCTTGAGAGCCTCGTTCCAGCCCTCTTTCATATCGTCCATATCCTGAGGTGCAATTTCCCTCAGAACGGTCTCATCCCCTTTGTGGGAGACAAAACCAGAAAGCGCGGCCTTATCCCTGTTCAGTGCACCCAGGGCGACGCCGGTTACCTTGTTCGCAGAGTCACGGGTTAATGCACCAATGGGAACCTGAGGCTCATGCATGGTCTCAGAGTTCCAACCCGACAAGCTGGGCGCATTCTCTTTGTAATCAATGACCACTTCGCCACCACCGTCGACCAGATCTACCCGATCACGCTTGATGGTCACGGTCACCCCGTGCACGTCGACATCAACGGCCTCTTCCATCTCGACAACGGTGAAAGGTGCCCGCTTGGCATCAATGTTCAGCCAGTTCAGAGCCATCAGGCAAAGACGGCGACGCTCAAGGCGCTTAACGGCACCAGACAACAGGTCTGCACGCTCATAGTTCTCTACAGTGTGCTCAGCGGTGCGCTCAAGCAGCTCCTGAAGATCATCCGGGCGCTGCATCCACTCCAACAGTGTTTTCTGGTCCTTCAGCTCTTTCCAGATGAAGTACATCATGCCATGGCTCAATTGACCGCGGATGCTATGGCTAATTCCCTCTTCCGGCTCTTCCAGTGGCTTGATACCCAACCTGTGCTTGGCAAAGCCACGGAATGGGCACAAGGCGTAGTCCTTGAACAAGCCCACACCGCCTTTCATTTGCAGCAGTTGTGGAGGCGTGTTCGACTCCATTTGGGTTTCAAGCTTACCGCCGGTACCGGATGACCAGAAGTCGCCGTTTGAGGTGTAACCATCGATAACCGCCGACCGATCAACCTGCGGGTGCCTGGCTACCAGAGAGGACGGTGACAGTTCATTGTCACGGTCGCTTTGTGGGTAGCTGAAGATCACCTGATAGCCGGCCTGGCTGTAGCGATCAGTCAGCGACCGGGCAAACTGCAATTCCCTTTCCGGAGACGCATTGGGCATGTTCTTGGCCCGCTGCAGTGCGACCGGGATAAACGGAGTTGGGGTCGGGGACGCCGGCCAGCGGTCGTCACGCATACCCATGACCCACACATAGTCAAAGTTCAGGCCCGCGCCCTCGAGGGCACCGAGGATCTGCACCGGTGAATCCTTGGTTTCCGGCTGGAACGGTGTAGAGCGTACCAGACGTCCGAGCACGGAAATCGCCTTGGACAGGGTAATGCTTTCCAGCACGGCATCGTTACCCGCCAGCTCATGCAGAACCCGATGGAATGCACGGACAACCTGATACTCAATGGAGTTCAGGCCGATATCACCCGGCCAACCGATCGCTTCGAGCTGGTCGCCCATATCCTTGGCCCACTCACTGGGCAGCTTTACGCTGTCCGGATCTGCGATTGCGTGGAGCGCGGCTACCAACCGGTCTTTGAGGCCTTGGCAGTCCCCGAGGCCTTTGAACCATTCGGTGCGCTTGAGCTTACGGGCCCGGGCCTCTGACAGCTTCCGCCAGACCCTAGCGCGTTGCTTGGATTCGTGAACGCCGCCACCGATCAACGGGGACATCATGACCCGCTTGATGGTATCCGCATCCACATCCTGACGGTTCAGGGACAGGACATCCATGGCCGCGGCCACCAGGGGCTGAGTGAACAGAGGCTGACCGGCAGAGATGTTGAACACCGGGGCATAGTTGTTCACGTCGACACGCAGATGATGCGGATCCAACACTTCGGAGAATACCCGGTGCACTTCGTCCCGGCGCTGACCGAGATCGGGCACGATGATTCCCACGGTTTTCTGTTCCTGACTGACAATGCTCTGGGCCCACATAGCGGCGAGGCGAACTTCGTCACGCTCATCTCGGGCAGCAACCAGAGAGGTTTTGCCTTCCGGTACCGGGAGGACTTCCTCACGAACCTGAGTCTTGCCCGCCAGCGCGAAGATGGCCTCATACACAGGCGGCACATCATCGAATCCTACCAAGGTGATCTCACCAACAGGCTCAAGCAGACCCTGCTCATAGGACTCCAGCAATACCGCAGGTACTTTTGCGGCCGGCAGCACGTTCAGCAGATGGCATACAGATTCAAAGTTCTGCACCCAGCCGGCAAAGGCTTCGGTGGCCTCGGTATCCTTGAAAGCCTGAGGATCTACCTCTTCCTGCCACAGGCACAGTGTCTTGTAAGCCTTGGCTGCCTGCTCGGCGGCAGCCCGGGGGCTCAGAATGCCGGACTGGGCCTGTGTGGCAGAAATGACCTGTTCCCAGATGGAGATCTCCTGATCGGCCGACAGTGTGGTGCTGGGCTGCTCGGATTCCAGATTCTGGTAAACAGCTTCTTCGAACTGTGACTGAACCCACCCCTCAAGAGAATGAACATTGGGGGTGTCCCAGGCATTGGTCGAAGCGCTTTTGCGCTGGGCGAAGCTTTGCAGCATCTTTGCGCGGATACGACGGTTGGGCGTGAGGATCAGACTCCCCTGCTCCAGCTTGTCGATGTACCCTGAAATATCAAATAGTGAAATGGACATGGTGCTCTCTCCTTATTCCTAACCTAACCAAATGATACATTATCTTCGTACATTAGGCAAGCTGTATTGAGAAGCACGCACTGCCTGAACGCCATATAAGGCAAGAAGATGCGTTCATTCTATTGTGAAAAATATTTCACTCTCTAGGTTGACACATCACTGAGGTTATATTATTTTCAACTTGTCAGTGGGTTTCATTTGAATTTACTGTCACGTCACTGTGCTCATTGTAACTTCTCCTAAGGATTGGGGTTTTTCGCCGGCTCCCGCCGGCTTTTTTTTGCCTGCAGGAAAGTAACGAAGTAACTTTGCGCCGGGCTGCGTCTTCGCCTGGTGGCGATAGGCTGCCATGAACAATCTTCAATACAGGGTTTAACGATGAATAAAGTTGTTTTTGTTGAAGCTCCTTGCGCCGGTTGGTAAAGAGCAAGAGGTTGAAGTGGAAACCGGTGTTTCCGATTGTGTGATTGATGGCACGCGGTTCGCGAGAAACATCCAGGCGGCAATTGAGGAGCTGAACAAAGAAGGCTATGAAGTTGTAACCGTGACGATGACCACCTCCGGGCAATACGACTGGAGACAGAAGCTATCCAATAACCCGGCCGGCGGTTATGGATGGGGCTATGGCTTTTCCTACACCAGCGGCGCAAACATCATCGCGAAACGCATGACCACCAAAGACGTGTCTTAATCATCTCCGGTTCCAGGTCCCGCCACAAGCGGGGCCGTCCCCCTACTCCTAGCCTGGTGATCGAATTTTGGTACACTGGAACTTCTGCGCAATAACCTACCTGCACTATCAGGAGTATGTTTTTGTCGATTCACTATTACGGCCCTGGGGAGCTCTCCAGCGGATTTGTTGGATTCCGCGTTTCCGTCGCCTTTGACAATAAGCACCGCCAGTCCTGGTTCTCCACCAAGGATGCCAAAGTCCAGGATGAATCGGACCTCGAATACAAGCGGGCGCACCTCAAAGCACAGATCCGAGAAGCTGAATTGAGCGCTGAATCCGCCCTCCACCAGTATCAAACCTACGTGACCACCAACCACCCTAACCTTGCCCCGGAAAGAGGGGTTGGCGTGCATGGACTAAGCCTTCAGATCCGCCGTGACAATGGGAGACCTAATAGTTCGGCTCCGCGATTTGAGCTCGGCTTCCTGGTGAATCACAAGGTTGACGGCAAAGGCTTTAACCGGCTTTTCACGTTCTTGTCCCAAAGCTATTCGTCTGCCTGGCGTGACGCCGTGCTGTTCTGGGGCGAGAGACACGAGATTCTGCAAGAAGATATTGACCGGATGCTGGCTAATCCGCCAGCCCCTGAGCGGTTCAAGGAACTGCGGCGCTTCCTCAATGAACAATCTGGTAACGAGCTGGCTGATCTAATACCTGTCGAAGCACTGGAGCCTGTTTTCAGGGAACAACGGGCAGAGTTGGCCTCCCGACGTGCGGCACAGAAGTACCGGCTTGGCCAAAGTGACAAAGACGCAACGGAAACTGAAATTGCGCTTTGGTTCGAAAAAGAGTCCGCCCAGCAGGCAGGTTGACCCTGTTTTTCATTCTTGGGTCTGAATTTTCATGCTTTGCGCCTTTTTTTTCAATTTCTCGTAGTCTTTCTTCACCGACTCGGGCGCTTTTGTCATTTTTTCGTTTACCGTGGCTGCAACAGCTTCTTCATGCTGAGCCTGAGTAATGACCTCTTCTATGTCGATTCCTATCGCCTCGAAGAGAGGACCATAAACCTCTCGACCTGATTTTGTGTAGGTGATGCGACCATTCCCGTCTTTGGTGAACCAGATCGAGCTTAAATCTTCGAGCATTCAACCCTCCTGCATCTCCACTTGCTCTTGCATAAGTCGAGCCATTAAACCGCAAGACTTTTCATTTTTGATAATATAATATTGTCAATCAGAAAATTAGACCACACCGCCGATATTTATTATTAAATCGTGACCGACCGTCACGCTCGGCGATACTTGCATTGGCACGATCTCGCATGAGCTCCACTATCCTCGAAACCGAATACAACCCCCAACGCTTCTTCTGGAACAACTTGACCGGTATTCCCCGGACACCGTTGGTGCATCAATTGCTCAACGAAGATGGCAGCTGGCTTGACCCGGGGATTCACGATAACCCCTGGGCCCCGGCAAGCCTAAATCTGATTATGACTCAATTGGTGACACAGTACCCCGGGAAAGAATCGGACTCTATGGGTGGTGATCCACGGCGCTTCCTTACAGGCACGAATGCAGGACTTGTGGCTTATTGCGGTGAGATTGGAATACTCTCCACGACCCACATCTTTCTTTCGGGCCCGGTCGACATCTCAACTATCCATCAGCACAACCCTTTCCGGGCCTTGGACCTTCCGTTTAATGCTCAGGATTGGGCCGAGGAAATATCCGACTTCCCTATGGCCTATCCCTTCTCGATGTTTTTCCTGCGGCCGGAACGGGATGTGGTGCAGATCCATGGATTCACACCACTAACTCGGGAAATCCAGCCCGATGGCAGTGCCTGGTACCAATCGCCCTATCCAGGCGAAGAGGCGCCCTCACCTGACTCTTTCAGGCGTTCGCCGTGTCGGGTCATTGCGGAAATCGATGCGCGTATGGCTTGAAGATTTGCTAACTCAATATACGGAACCAGACAATTAATCGGAGACCTATGGCCAAGTTCAAAGCACTCACCGATACCCACCGCGAAGTGGCACGCCATCTTGATTTTTTGAGCCGCTCGCCGGCTTACAAAGGATACGACATTATTACCTGGTCTACCGGCGGACAGGATTTCATTCTCGCTGCTGCCGATCTCTCCGACCGTGGCTTCATGGGCGTCGAAACCAATCATTATTGCCATCAACCGTTGGTCACTATATCAATCGCCCGTTACCGCATTCCTGAACTCATGGCGTTTGTAGAGCAGAGCTTGTCCGAGATAGCCGCTTGAATCTCTGCCGGCGGCCCCTGGTCGCCAACTCTCCGGCAACACTGCTGATTTTCCGGCCAGCGCTGACACTCAACCCCCACAGGAGATCAAGACTTTGAAAACAATCAAACCAAAACCTCAAGTCAAACTATCCGATGTTATTGAATCCGTGGGGGTGGCAATCGTAACCTTAGTGTTGGCTTCTCTTGGCGTTTATGAATCGATCTTCGGTACAGCACTCAGGCCAGAAGGCCCATCAACCGGGCATCTCGGTGAACAGGAGATCTGGTTCGTTGTTTGCGTAATTGTGTTTTTCACTTTTGCCGTTATTCGGCATGCTTTTAGGACTGTCTGGGATTATTGCCGTGGCTAACGGTCTGGACATGCCTGTTCTCGCCGAGACTGGATCCTGACATCTTATATTGAGCTGACCGGAAAACACTGTATTAATTAACAGGTATGCGCCTTTTCATCACACCGCTATAGTGGGAGAAATCCGCACACTTGCTCCTGAGGCGCTGAATGGAATTTGGTCTCCAGAAAATCGTATTAATCGATAGTTATGTTGAGGGAAGAGCCTCCGAAATTGACGTTTCCGGCCACACCAATATCAGCGGTGACAACGGGATTGGGAAAACAAGCTTTCTGAAGCTGGTACCCATCTTCTACGGTGAGCAGCCGCGGCGCCTTATCATGGAGAGCGCCAACGGGAACGAAGGGTTTAATCAGTTCTACCTCCCTCGAACGGGCTCCTATCTGGTCTTTGAATATCTCAGTCATGGGCAACCCCGCATGGTGGTGTTCTGCAACCAGCGGGAACGCTCCAGGCACCGGCACGTTTTCATAGATTCCCCGTACCGCGAAGACATCTTCATGGATGTCGAAAAGAAAGAGATCTTGCCGGCCCATTCGCTTCTAACGCGCCTCAATGCCTCCGGCCTTCAGCACCTCAACGTAGATACCACACAGCAATATCGAAAAATTCTGCTCGATGGTACGGTGCCGAAAGCTTACCACTTCAGCATGTGCCCCCGGAACAGTCGGTTGTCAAAGCTGACCCCCCTATTCACCGGTATGTTCAAGCGTGACGTTCAGTTTGCTGACCTTTCCCGGGTTATCCAGGAGTACGCGATGGATAAACTGGATGAAGACGCCCGGCAGATCCTTGAGAACTTCTCTGTACACAGAGACCACCTTACGACCACCCTCAAGCAGTACGACGCTTACAAGGCATTAGAGAAGGTACGCCCCGAAGCCGAAGACCTGAGCCGATTGCTCGATGAATACGGCCTTGCTAACCGAAAGCTTTCCTCTCTGGTGGTTGCCGCCAAAAGCAAGGTGACGGACCTGGATATTGAGTACCGTGCTTGTGATGAGGCAATAGGGAAGATAAACATCACTATCGCAAGCGAAGGAACCGAACATGAGGCGGCCCTTGGCAAACTCGATGAAGACATAAAGTCAATCAAGGAAAAGCGCGGGCCAGTTGCCACAGCTATCGAGGATTTGAAGCGAAACAAGACCTCCTACGACCAGAAGAACATGCCTGAATGGCAACGAAAGCTGGAAGGTATCGCCCAGCTTGAGGAGCGCCACGACAGTTACGACAAGCAACTGACGGTACTGGAAGAAAAATCGGCCTCAATTCGCGAGCCCATCGAGAGGGAAATGGCCGCCGCGAAAGACACTGCTCAAGACGAACTCGAAAGGCTTAACGCGCAATACAAGAAAATCTCCGGAGAACACAACAAGGACCGTAAGCGGATTTCAGACCGACAAACATCGGAAATTCGGGAGCAGGCTCAAAATCAGCAGCGGGACGCCTCTTCGATACTTTCTGACCTTGGAAAGCTCAATACCAGTATCAGCGCACTGGAAGAGCGATTCCGCAATCCCCAGGCATCAGTGGATCTTGTCCGACAGCACGAGATAGCAGAGGCTGCTAAGGAGAAGGCCCAGGACCTGACTGACAATGCTTACGATGCACTGAGAAATGCGGAGCGGAAACATACGGCAGCCAAAGATCATTACCAGAATGCTGAGGAACGATTCAAAAAAGCCCGAATTTACTGTGAAGAGGTTGAGGACCAGTACAACGAAGTGCTTGGCCTGATTAATGGGCAAGAATCCTCACTCATTTATTTCCTCAATAACAACAAGCCGGGCTGGGAGAACACCCTCGGCCGAGTACTGACACCGAACATCCTGCGCGAGAAAAATCTTTCACCTGAAGTCGATGAACAGGATCCGAACAGCACAAGCTTGTGCGGTATTCAGATCGATTTCTCCCGACTTCCTGAGCAAGAGCTTACACCGGCAGCTTTGCAGGCACGCCTTGAAGAGCTCACCACTGAGCTATCCACTGCCGAAGCAGATGAAAAAGCCGCGGAGAGTGCCCTCAACGAGGCGAATAGGGCCCGTGAAAGTGCCAACAATCACGAAAGCACATGCAATGAAGCTTACAAACGGCTGTTCAGGGAGCTTGAGGATGCCCGTAACACGCTGAAAAAGGTACGTGCTGAAAAGGAACAGTCCGAGCGCGATAACAAAGCTGCCACCGAGCTTGAACTTAAAGGTTTGTACGAGAGCAGAGAGTCCCTTAGCGAGAAGTCCGATCAACTCCAGGAGTTACATGAGGAACAGGCACGCGAGCTTGAAGCGCTGCACCAGGCCCAGATCGAGGAATTTGAAAACTCCCACGCAATCGCCCTCGAGCAGATCGAAGATTCTCGCCGGGATGCCATCAATACCCGTAACAAAGACCTCTCTCGCCTCCAGAAGCATCTGGACCAAGCCCTTGCCGGTCAACAGATTGACCCCCGTGAGATAGCCGCCCTGAAAAAACAGGTCGATGACTTGAGGAAAGAGATCAAATCAATCCGTGAAAAAGAAGCTCTGATCAGCAGCTTCCGTCGCTTCATAGAAGAAGAATACAGTCAGCTTCCTGATCACGAGGCGAAACTCGATGAACTGGACAAGCATCTTGTGAATATCCGCAACGAGCGGAAGGCAGAGGTCACACGCTGGGAAAACCGCAAAAAAGACTTGATCAAGAAAGCCGAAAATAAAGAGCAAGAGATGACTCAGGCCGGGTCAGACGCCAACACCCTGAGAGTCAGCATCCTCCAGACAGCAGGCGACCGCCATTTGTTTGTACGTGAGGATGATGAAAACCTTGCGCTATATCGGGAGATGAGGGCAAGCAACCTGATCCGGGACTACCAGTCATTGCTGCAGACAGAGAGCGCCAAACTCAATGAGCTGAAGAAACTCGGCACCCGGTTTGCCACGATATTCGAGAAGTACAGCGGCACCCCCAGCACGCAGTACTGGCAAGAAACCGTTATGGACTGGGATGGTACCGACGAGCAAATCATTACCCGGGCCCGGGCGGTTCTGGAGTACTTCAACGGCGGTAAGCACGATCTTGTTCGGGAAACCCTGGCGTCCGGGTTCAGCAACCTTGATCAGATCGACATCTACCGGAGCGCCATGGAAGGCTTCGACAAGCGCATTCGCCGCTTCAACCGGGAGCTTTCCGGGCACATCCAGGAGAATCTGAACTTCCCGGCCATTGAGCGGGTGGAGCCGACTATCACCTTCGAGCTGGATGAGCTGGATTACTGGAAAGACATCAAGGCTGTAGCCGATGGTGTTCGCGCCTGGCGAGAGAACTACCCTCTAAACAGTCTCCCGGATGACGATCTGGTGCTGTCCCTCCGCAACTATCTGGACACGTTTGAAGAATCCCGGGCCAACGTCTCCGTGAAGGAGTTGTGGCGCCTTATACGGTTCCGGTTCTCGATCATTGAAAATGGCCACCATAAAGTCGGCTCAAGTTCCAAGGATCTGGCGAGCAGTGAAGGCCTGTCATCAAACGGCTTGTCGTACATCGTACTTATCGTCCTGTTCCTCGGCTTTATCGACATGCACCGAAGCGGCCAGCCTGTTCACCTGTCATGGGCCCTTGATGAGCTACGCGCTTTCAGCAACAAGAACAAGCGGGTACTACTGGACATGCTCACCGACCACAACATCAGTTTGGTGACAGCCTGTCCGGACATGGAGGATCGGGAGCTTAGCATCTTCAATCAGGTGTACATGATGGACCGCACCGATGGCGATCGACGTTTTATTCGTTGGAACACGCCGGAACCGGTCGCCGTGGCTGCAAACAATCCATTCAAGGACCTTGAGCCGGCTGCTGCAGGCCAACAGGGAGACGCATGATGACTGACACCACTTCAGCGACGGATATTCAGCCAGCAAGCTCAGAGGCTTATCGCACCCTGCTGACACAACTGCTCTCCGGTCAGGTTATCTGCCAGTGGTCGGCCCCCTCACTTGCACGACTTCTTGAACGTGAGGAGATTCAGAACCGCGTTGACCGATGGGCCTCAGAAATCGGAATGAAACTGGCGGCAACCAGCTCTGGTGCGGGCCATTATCTGGTGTATGAGGGCTTCGACAGCAATGCCAAAGCGGTTTCCCGGGAACTCTTTACCCGGCTGATGAAGAACCTTCGATTCTATGTGCAGACGCTAGAGATGCTGATGAATGCGCTGCACGCTGAGATGACTCTGATACCCGGCGAGGAGCTACGATTTCACAATCTGCTCAACCAGGTTGGCCAGAGCCCAAGTCTACAAACCCAACTGAGCAACTTGCCGTCCTCCAAGCGTCACACCGCTTACAAAGAGCAATTGGACAGCCTGTTTAATGTTCTTCTCAAGGAAGGACTTCTGGTTGAGGCCAACGCCAAACACTCGATATACCAGGTCACTTCCCGTGTTGAGTTGGTACAGGACCTGATCATCTTCATTCAGGAAAACGAGGAGTTACCGGAACCTGAGATCGACAATCCCGGCCCGCGCCAGGGACAGCTCACATGAAAGCGGATAGCAACCACCATCCACTGCTGGACCTGATTCAACAACTCTACAACGCCAGAGAGCTTGTGGTTAGTGCCTATGAGCGCTCTGGAGTGGATCTCGATGAAAAGTCGCTGCGCTTGCTTGAGCCCCTCATGAAAACGCATCTTGTGCGGAAAGAAGGGGCTTCTGGCATCCGCTTGAATCAAAAACTGCAGAAGGTTTTCGACTCCGCACTGCGCAAAGACCGGATTGCCGCGATCAACACGGATCTCAACTCAGAGCTTCAGGCCGCGGAACTGGCCATGCGCCAGCTCCAGGATGTAAAAGGTCGAGGGCGATACGATGAGATGCTGGCCGCCCGGGACGACGTAGAACAGCACCTGTTGTCGATCTACGACATTCTGGACGATAGCAGCACGACAATATTCAACCGGGTTACCAGCAGCTACGGAATCCGTAGCAATCCGGAATTCCGGGTGCGTGAAAATGAGATGTACAACCGCCAGCTCTCGAACCTGGTGGAAAGCTATAACCAGATGCGATCGGGTCTGAAGGACGAGCCATTTTCACTGGATGCTGACATCAGCGCCTTCATTGGCAACCTCGATGTTCGCTGCATGGAAGTTGTCGACCGGATCCGGCTCACCCAGAACACCATCCGAGACAACTTGTTCCGGGTACGGGCACTTGAGGAGCGAGCACGGAAAATTCGGGCGGTGGCTGACCATCTGCGACTTAACCCGGGGTTTGAAGCCGAAAAGACACAGGATGCTCTCGACAAGCACCCGTACTTCTCCAGCATTACCCCTTTGGCAGTGCAGGCCGCACCTGACCTTAGTGATATTGGCGCGGAAGAAGGGTGCGCGGAGTTGGTTGTCAGGCTCAGTCACTCACTTAAATATGAAGTGCCCAAAGTTAAGCGTGAAGACTCCAGGTTCCGGGCGGCTGACAATGAGGAGCGCACCATTGAGACTTCAGCTCGGGACAAGATGGTGAAGCGCATGCTGGCCAGCTGCATTGATCAGGGAGCGCCTGTCTCTGCCCTTTCCTTTTGGCACAGCCAGATACGGGAACCGGAAATCGAAGACCTCGAAGATCGGGAATGGCTCTATGCGGTCGCCATCTACATGGACAGTGATCCAGCGCTACCCAACGGACGGAAGACCTCGGACTTTGTTCGCATGCACATCCACGCCCTACCCACACATGCTTTATCGGGCACCTTTTCACTGGTAGACCTGTACCTGTACCCGGCCGGAACCCGCATTGAGAACGTGAAGCGAATGGCCGCGGGCCAGTCAGAAATCAACGTCAACGAGGATGTCAGTGCATGAAGCCCGGCCGGCGAGAAATTCAGCAGGCCCTGAAGGTCGTTCAGTCCGCCAGCGGCACCTTTACTGTCAACCAGACCCTCAAAGAACTGCAACAGCGGGGGTTTGGTTACTGTGTGGGTAAGGAATACCGCATTGAGCGGCAGCAGAAGCGGCTCCTCAAGGATTGGCTGGGTCAGCAGGGTATCAACTGGCAAACGCCCTGGTCTGCGTTTAGTGGGGACCGGGTGCAGACGGCGGCTTCGGCGATCGATGAAAAGCTCTCCAGAAGCACGGACGAGGGAACTCGGATACTGTTGGGCGCCTGGGGGAGCCCGGCTATTAATGGAGAGCGGTTACCTCAACTGTCCGGCGGTTACATCTCGATGCCACAGGAGGCAATTAGCTCAATCGACTGTGATTATCTGGTGTTGGTGGAGAACTATCCTGCGTTCACACGATTGAGTCAGGCTTCTGGAGACTTTGAAGGTCTTCGCCTTCTCTCGGTATACCGTGGAGATCCGGGACGCCCTAACGGGGTAGTCTGGGCGCGAGAGTCGTCGGCCCGAACCGGCATTCCCCTGGTTGCGTCTGCTGATTTCGACCCCGCCGGTTTATGCATTGCTCTTCAGTCCGGCGCCCGGCATCTGATAATTCCCGCGCTAGACAGTCTTTCTGGCGTCAAAGGATCACTCGAAGACTTCACCAACCAACACATTCAATGGGAGCAGCTGCGAAAAATGGCTTTGCCAGGTTCACTGCAGCCATATATTCAGTTTCTGGAACAACGGCGGGAAGGATTCACTCAGGAACGTTTGATAGCGCAGTCTGCAACTCTGCAGATGGTTTCACTCGACGCGGAGATGTCCCAATGAATGGTCGGGGTGATTTCCGGGACTTCTCCCGTGAAGACCGGTACCGGGCCATGGAAATCTTGCTGCAGTGGGAAGGGGCCTGTAACGCATCTCGACTCAGTGAGTTGTTTCATGTCCGGCGTGAGAATGTCACCCGGCACATCCAGGATTACCGGTCGGACTTCCCCGGGCAGATGGACTACGACGCCATCGGCAAGGTGTTTCGCCCTACCCCGGCCTTCCAGCCCCGGTACAGCCGCGGGGTTATCAGCGAGTACCTGAACCTGGCCCGACGCTTCTACACCGGTGCAGACAACCATTCATGGCTGGATTGCGGGCCTTCGCCTCACATAGAGCCGGAGCCGGCCATTTTCCGGGGCATCATAAGCGCCATCAAAGACCAAAAACCTCTACTGGTCACCTACCGCTCATGGAACCACCCATCAGGCCTTCAGCGACGGATCCACCCCCATGCATTGGCGTATTCCGGACTCCGGTGGCATTGCCGGGCCTTCGACGAGCGTACGGAGCGCTTCCGGGACTTTCACCTTGGGCGGATCGATCGACTGGACCATGACGGCGTGACCGGTACCGGAACTACCGGAGACCATGACCGGGATTGGAATGAATATATCTCCCTGACGATGGTGCCCAACCCGAAGCTGAGCGATGACGAACAGAGCTTGGTCCGGGCGGACTATGGAATGCTCGAGGGGGAACTTACCGTGCGATGCCGGCGGTCGATGGCGCACTATGTCTTACAGGGATACCAAGTACCCATTGGGGGTGATAGCTCTGAGAATCCCCGGGCAACCCCTCTGATGTGCGAGAACCTTGAAGAGATCCGGACCACCTTGTTCCAATGATCCGAAAGGGCCGCTAGTTTCGGATACGCTGGGGCAGATTTTCTTCCTCAAGCATCTGTCCCAGTTCGTCGTTAGCAAGTGAGGCAAGATCAGCCAAGCGGTCTAACATCTGCAGGACGAAAAGCGCTTGCGCAACGTGGCCGAACTGCACTGTTGGGTCTCCATTCTCAATCTTCCTCAATGTCGGCTCACTCACTCCCATTCGCTCAGCCATAGTCGCCACTTTGATGAGCCGCCGCTTTCGGGCGGAACGCAGGTCCGAACCTATCTTCTTCATGGCCTTTTGGACCGGTACCGGATACTTGCGCTTCATCTCATTAGCCAAACCATAATTTGCTTTATCTCCGCATAAGCGAAGCTATATTTTCGCTTATGCGACATTCAGTGGCCCGAATTGCTGTGTAGGCTTCATGTCATCCTATTCCTATCACCTTGGGACTTCACTTCAAAGCCATCAGTTTCAGACTTGTTTGAATCTTTCTTAGAAAAATACCAAAAGCACAGCAGCCCCCATACAAGGGTTGCTATTCCTGAACCCATGTACTCATAGTCCTGAAATATATAGACACCACCGGGCACCAAAATGAGGAACAAGATAATCATTATGATCGTTCTTTTCGTGCCATAACGTCTCACGTCTATCATGGTTTCACCTTTCGACAACTGGGTTTCATCGGCCTTCATCACTTAGGCCGCCTGCAATTTTGCGTCGCTCTTCTTGCAGACTAGCAATCTCATTATCGATTCTTTCCAACGCGCTACCAAAGGCCCGGTTAAAGCTATCCTCAGCTTCCTGCGTGTCAATGTCACCCGTTTTCACCCAGTCGTAATCGAAACCACCGATCTCACACACTCCCCTGAGATTGTCATGAGAGATTTGACCGTTTCGGCGCCAGGCGCTCACGGATTGTTTGGAAGTGCCAAGGGCGTCAGCAATCTGTGAATCGGTCATGGGGATGGCATCAAGAACGGCAGTTAACCGCTGAATAAAGCCCTCGATCCCAGGCTTGCCTTTTCTGGCAGTCGACAAAGGCTTCTTCGACTCTGGCGTCATTGGCCCGCGGTTAAGCAGTACATAATCCCGGTTGATCCCCGACTCTTTGCAGACATCGGTGAGAGTGTTATAGGGCATCAACTCTTCCCCCGTCAGCATCAGCTGAAGGCTTTCTTCGGAAACGCCCAGGGCGTCTGCGATTTGTTTTGTGTCCTTGCCAAGACTTACAAGGGCGTGGGTAAGGCGGGCATTGGCTGGATGAGACACGATGAGGTCCTCAAGTTGACAGTTATTTTAAGTTAGCAGTCAATCTACTTTACCGTCAACTTATTTTACTTGAGCACATCTCAATCTGGTTTAGCACCACCTAATCGGCACTTTTTCAGACATTCCTCAGACTCACCCACGCCATTGGCGATCGCCATCTCGGCATAACCATCGTGTAACTCATGACCCGCGGAATCCACGTCGTCTCCAATAGCGCCCTTAAGGCGCAGTAACCGCACAGCCAGGTTATGGTCAGCACCGCGCAGAAGGAACCCGGCGCACATTGCTGGTTTCTTCTTTCCGGACTGGTGACAGGCAAATTTCCTCTGAGACATGTCATAAGCCGTTGGCGCGGAATGTCGAAAGGCCTCGGCCGGGAACACCCCCACGGCATCCTTTCGCCAGGGACAGTCACTGCAAGGAGTCCTGCGGTATAGCGTGTCACCACCAAGAACAGTCACTACTTGGTGCTCCTCGCCGGCTGGGCGAACACTTGTAACGACTGATTTCGCTTTCGACGTGCCTTTCGTGCGGGATTCTTCGTCCGCCCAAGTGTGCGTGGTGGATTGGTCTATTGCCCGGGGCATACTGCCTCCTGATGTCGGTTGCTGGATCGTCTGGCTTCCATTTTTGCCCGGGCGGCACTGGTCTGAACATATAAGGTTTTGCCGCCCCGGAACCTACTGCACCCACACCTCAAGTCTCCTGAAACCACTCAGGATCCGACAACATAGATGGCGTCATAACTGCGAGCCAAGGCCGCGCAATAGGGGTTTGGCTTCCGGAATGCCTGTCAACCTCGTAACCATACAAAGCATCATATCCAAGCCTTTTGGCATGCACACAAATGGTCTCAATCAGATGTCGAGTCTCATTATGGAGAGTTGCAATCTGAGCTTCTTGCTCACGCAATCCCTGAGCCATGTACTGTCGAATCTTTAGCTGAAGATGGTGATTTGCCTTCAGAGACCTCACACGGCTCACACGGTCATCCGGCATTAGTGGCCTGAGCACATCACCTGTTTTCCAGCATTTATGCCAATATTCTGGCTTTGCGTTCTCATAAAGACTCACCACCGAATCCTTCTCCAGGGAACGCCTTAGAGCTTCACTCCCTTCGTAGTTAAAGGTCGTGTCCAACACCTTCGCTCGATCGGACAAGCTTGACCTCGCAATGTTGTGCCCGGCACCCCGTGCATAGTCCCAGTCAGTAGTAAAAAACAACGCTGTGTGTGCCAGCGTCCACGGGTCCTTTGACGGCGGGCTTGAGCTCCACTTATTAAATTGAACCTTAGTGCCATGAAGCCAAACTTTCTGGCTCAGCTTCTCTTTGAGTTCGGTTGAGATCTTTATCTCCGCCAAGGCAGTTCCGGCCACGGCACAGCATTTCTTCCATTTCTTCCCGCTTCCACATGTGCAGGGATCATTTCGACCAGGTTTCACTCGGGCCTCTCTTAGGTGTTAATTAGAATTTCATCTCTGACACTTTTGCCAATTACGACCTGCTAGAAGTCGTCTATTCCTCCAAAAGAGTCATCGATACCGCATCCAAAGTCGTCATCGAAGCTGGACCCAATGCCGTCATCGATTCCGGTTCCCAGATCGTCTCCGATACCGCTATCAATGGAGTGCATGTCGTCGGATGCACTGCTGCATCCGTATAGGTTGCCGTCAGTATCAATGCCGCCAACCATTGCCAGGCCAGTAGCAGGATTAATAGAGGGCTCTGATAGCGAGTCGTCAGTAAAGTTTTCGACCGTTGAGGTGGGACCGGAGTTATCAACAGAGCACGCCGTAGCTGCAGCAGCTGTACCGGCAGCAGCGCCAACGAAGGCGGCCCTTGAGTTTTTAGGCGCACTACGTTGGTTTTTGGGGTGGTTAGGGTTCAGGTAAGGATTACCTGTTTTCGGATCAATTAGAATCTCCCCGTTACGGTACCGCTTCAGGTCTCTGGATCCTGTATACAATTTCCAGAATCCCCAGCAGCTTAAAAGTACGGGTGGCACGACAACACCCCACGGATGAACGAGTGCGCCAATTGGCATTGTGATAACCAGAAAAACAATATTAAACAGCATGTAGTTTCGGACTGGCCGACCTCCTCGGTTTGTTTACATCCTCAATTGAAGAGTATCAATTTCTTCTTGCAAAGTACACCTTGCATGGTGTATATTTGTTCTCAGGTTAGGATAAACGAATCGAGGCAGATATGACTATCGCACAAGACCAACAGGGCCGTGATCTGGCCGTAGACCCCCGCAAGTCCGTCATCGTTGAGGCGGGCGCCGGTTCAGGCAAGACAGCCAACCTGGTAGTACGCAAACTCCGGCTGCTGGCCATCTCTGAGAACCCGGAAGAAGTACTTTCCATTACCTTCACTCGTAAAGCGACCGCGGAGATGCGAAGCCGGGTCATTGGCGCTTTGCGCACCGTTGCTCTGGGCGCCACCCCCACGAACGCCTATGAGGAGGTGCTTTACGATAGCGCACGCGCTGCGCTTGGGCGTGACCGGGAGATGGGCTGGAACCTTCTGGACAACCCGAGCCGTCTTCGGATCGTTACCTTTGATTCGCTGGCACACATGATTGTCCGGATGTCCCCGATTACCTCCCAGTTGGGCGGGCCGGTCGTTGTTGAAGAAGACCCCTCCCCTCTGTATGAGAAGGCTGTCGATCGCCTGTTCCAGTCTCTGGACACCGAAGGGGACGACACCCTTTCACAGGCCGTGTTCCAATTCCTCGACCTGATGGATAACCGCCAGGTTCGCGCCCGTTCTTTCCTTACCAACCTTCTTGCTCGCCGTGACCAATGGTTGGCTTATGTTCTCAGTGCCCGGGACCGGGGCGAGTTCTATGACCTGATCAACGAGTCCTGCAGTGAGCTCGGCCTTGGCACCATTGCTGAGATCTCCACTGTTATCGAGACAGCCGGTGTTGGCCCAGCTCTGGCGCAGCTGTGGACCTATGCCACAGAGAACGACGTGAAGTCTGAAAACATCGCGGCTCTGTCCACCTACAAGCAGTTCCCGGATACCAGCGAGGTTGATCTTGTGTTCTGGCGTGGCCTGGTGGATTTCATGCTGACTTCTGGTGGCACTTTCCGGAAGCGTCTGACTGATAAGGAAGGCTTCCCGGCGCCCAGCAAGCTCAAGGGTGAGGCCAAAGAGCACGCCAAGGCCATGAAGGATCTGTTCTCTCAGGTTGTCAGTGAGATTGAAGACGTTAATCCGGATGCGGCGGCCATGCTCTGCCGCTGTGGCGTGCTGCCCGAAGCGCTCGAGGAAGACTCTGATGCTCTCGCGCTGATGGATACCCTCGTTGACATCCTGCCTGTACTGGCGGCAGACCTTCAGGTGATCTTCACCGAGCATGGGGCAGCTGACCACGGCCACGTCTTTCAGGCAGCCCTTCAGGCTCTGGGCGATGAAACCATGCCGGGTGAGGCCTCCCTCACTCTGGACTACCAGATTCGCCATATCCTGGTGGATGAGTATCAGGATACCTCCAAGCCGCAGACCCAGATGCTTAAGCGTCTGACCGCGGGTTGGGAACAGAACGATGGTCGTACCCTGTTTCTTGTGGGCGATCCCAAGCAGTCCATTTACAAGTTCCGTGACGCGAACGTTTCGAACTTCCTTGCGGCTCGCCGCAATGGGCTTGGCGATATCCGCCTTACGGCCGCGTACCTGACTGAAAACTTCCGTAGTACCCAGGCAATCATCGAGTGGAACAACGCGGTGTATGGCCCGGTATTCCCGGCTGAAGAGAATATCGCTCGCAGCGAGGTAACCTTTAGCCCTTCTACCGTGCCTGCGGGCAATACCGGCGGCGATGACATTGTGGTGCGGGGTTTCTATGGCGATTCGATCAATAACGCCATCTCGGAAGCTGACTTCATTGCGAGCAAGCTCAGGGACCTCCAGACCAATCATCCGGAAGAGACTGCCGCCATTCTGGTTCGCAACCGGTCTCACCTGCGCGAGATTCTGCCGGCGCTGAAACGTCACAAGATTGCATGGAAGGCATCAGACATTGACCCGCTGTCCTCTCTGGGGGTGGTATCCGACCTGCTCTGTCTGACCCGGGCGATTATGAATCCGATGGACAAACTTGCATGGGTCGCCCTGCTCCGCTCTCCGCTGGTGGGCCTGACCATTGGCGAGATCAATACCTTTGTTGGTATGGCGAATCACGTCTGGTCGGCGATGAGCAATGTGCGCCAGCCGATGACCCCGGCAACCAAGTCTGTAGTGGAGCGGTTCACCAAAGTTATGACTGAGGCCCTGGCCCGGTACCAGCGGAAATCCCTGCGCCAGATCGTGGAGGGTGCTTGGGTTGCCCTTGGCGGCCCCACCCTGACCAAGGATGCTGGTGAGCTTGAAGCGGTACGCCAGACTCTGGACCTGATTTCTGGACTTGAAGTGGGCGGCACCATCATGGATACGGAAAACCTGACGCGCTCTGCTTCACGGCTGTATGCCTCAGACGCCGCCGGCGCTGAGAATGCCGTCGAGATCATGACCATGCACAAGGCAAAAGGCCTTCAGTTTGATTCCGTGTTCCTGCCCGGCCTGGCCAACGGCACCCGCCCGGATGAAAAGAGCCTGCTGTACTGGGATGAGTGGCTGAATGATTCCGGCCGGTACCGTATGGCCATGGCGCCCATGGCACCCCCAGGGTCCAAAGATGTGCCGCTGTATGATTTCCTCCGAGCCCGGGAGTCTGACAAATCTCGCCAGGAAATGGCCCGCTTAATGTACGTGGCCACCACACGGCCTCAGAAGCGTTTGTTCCTGACGTTCGGCCTCGAGGTTCTGGAGTCTGGAAACGTTGCATCACCGGGGAAGAGCTCGCTGCTGGGCATTATCTGGAAGCAGGTAGAAGATCAGGCCGTCCTGACCGAATCTCCTGTTCGTGAATCCGTTACCCAGGCACCCAGCATGAACGTGACCCGCATCGAAGGCCGCGACTTCCTAAAGACCGCAAAGCTGGCCGGGCCGCTGGCTCAGTACCGGGGCGCGGAACAGGGGTTTGGCGCTGATAACGTCCCTACCCTGTCATGGGACAACGCGGTAGCGGCCGCGGCCGGGACAGTATTCCACCGGTTCTTGCAGCTGCTGAATGACAAGCAGATCCGGGAAGTGAAGCCTGAGGATGCACGGAAGTTCAAACCGTTCTGGGAGCGCCAGCTGCGCACCCATGGCCTGCCGATCGGCAAACTGAATCAGGGCGTGTCTCTGGTTGAGGAAGCCTTCAAAGGTCTTAACAGCGAGGATGGCCGGTATCTTCTGGCAGATCATGACCAGAAAGAAGCCGAAAAGCCGGTGACTCTGGTTGTTGACGGGAAAGTCGAAGACCTGGTGATTGACCTGACCTTTGTCGACAACGGCATCCGGTGGATTGTCGACACCAAGACCAGCGCTCCGGCCGAGGGCGAGCCCGAACAGGCGTTCATTGCCCGGGAGCTGCAACGCTATGAAGAAAAAATGGCACTCTACGGCCAAGCGGTTACCCATCTCGGTAACGAGCCCGTGAAACTGGCCCTTTACCTGCCGAGGATCGGCCGACTGGTAACCTACAACGAAAATCGGGCGGCGGCTTAATCGCCGCCCACTCAATTGGAATTTGGAGATTGAGAATGAAAGAAGGCCTTATTGTTGGAGCGCTCGCAGGAGCCGCGGCAGCTGCCCTATTCGTCGGGCTCTTTGGCTGGTTTCAGGTTCAGAAAAACTACGAACTTGCGATAGCCACTGGAGACGCGCTCATGGCAGCTATGGATGACATAAATGCGTTGCAGCAGAAGTGTGGAGAACGCTGCTCAGAAGTGCCATTAACATTCAAGGATGAGATGAATACAGAATTCTGGAAATAACCAAGAATATGGAAATGCAACTTTTTTAGTGGTGACGACAAGCGTCGTGCAGCGTTAGAAATAGCAAAGACCGGTTGGAGCATTGTTTGCGAAAACTTCTGGGCGGCCACCATACCGCCAACACTCAAAATGGCGCCCGGTAATTCCTGGTAGCTCAGGACACCACTTTTTTCTATAACACATAGCAAAACCAAGGAGAAACTGATGCCCCGACATATTACCGTGGTTTACACCATCCATGACGAGACGACAGCCAAGGACGAACTTGAGCGGCTGGGCGAACAATACAAGTCGTACGACCCTGAGAATCCACCCGCAATCGGAATCTCAGCCATGTCGAATGCCAACGAAATGCGTCGACTGGAGCTGATCGAAGAGGCGACCGAGGAATACAGACCAGATGAGGCACTGGAGAAGATCAACGATTTGCTGGGTGCCGTGAAGCTTGCGGAGTAATGCACCGATACGATCTGTAACCGACAGGACGGCCGGGTTCAGGGACACTACCTGTACGGCCCGCAGGCACAAAACAGGATTTCGCCATGACCGATGCTACCCAACCTTTATTCGATGACCCGTGGTCTTCACAGGAATACGCGGCACGATGTGCACTCGATGTCGGGGATAACTGGAAGATTCGCTCCATCTTTCGCGCCGTTCACCCGTTACTTGAAGACCAAATCATGGCGATTGAGCATAATAAGGCGCTTGAGGACGACCAAAAGTGGGCAGAACTTGATGCAACCTCAGGCCCCGTTGCATGGCTTCCGGCAGGATGGATTCTCGTGATCATGTACAACGAGGAGAATCCGGAAGACCTTAAGACGGGCTTTGTAAACGTGGACAAATACACGCGGAAACCCAGCGAGGCGTCCAACGACCACTAATGCAAATTTCACAACAGATTCAGCAGATCGTAAACGACTGGCGGGATGTGCTGCTTGCACATGTTGATAATCCCAAGGTTCTGGCTCTTGAAGCCTTCCTTGAAGAAGACTGCAGTACTCATGAGATGTGCCCTCCCAGGGAAGACTGGTTCCGGGCCTTTCACACTACCCCGCCGGACCAGGTGAAAGTAGTAATCATAGGTCAGGACCCCTACATGAATGGCGAAGCCACCGGGCTGTCGTTCAGTGTAAAGCCCGGCTACAAGCTAACTCCATCGGCTAGAAACATCGTCAAAGAAATCACAGGACTGAGCAAAGTCACGGACCACAATGGAGACTTCTCAGATTGGGCGGAGAACGGGGTTCTGATGCTCAATACCTGCCTGACTACCAGATATGGTGAAGCAGGTGCGCACGGTAAAAAGGGATGGGAGATACTGACGGGCGCGGCTATTGACCATCTTGCGCAATTGGACCAGCCGATTGTCTATTTGGCATGGGGCCGATGGGCGCATGAAGTAGCGGCCCAGGATCAAAATCCGAACCATCATGTTATCCGGACATCTCACCCCAGCCCGCTCGCAGCGAGTCGGAGCGGCAAGGATTTCCCGGCGTTTCTAGGATCCGGATGTTTCGAGGCCGCAAATCAGATCCTCAACTTCAATGGGCTTGAGCCTGTAAAATGGATGGCACCAGTCACAGCCACCGCTGAAGCCGATCCGGCGCAGGAGAGCCTTTTTTGAAGGCAGAGATTACCGGAAACAAGATCAGACCTGCCAAATGCCCTGAATGCGAGTCCGCTTTGCGAGACTCGCTGGGCTTTCTATTCCCCTGCAAGCATTACCCGCTAACAGAGCTTGATAATGCTCGGAACGAGAGAACAAAGCGGGAATTACAGCGAAGAGCGCCCAGGCGCTAGTACTCAAAAGAAAGAGTACTGGCGCTTTCCGGTTAAGCTGGCCGGCACAGAGGAAGGCTTTTTGTTGTCATCCCCAATGATTGGATCCCACTTGTCCCTTTCCACCTGAATAATCAGGTTGTCCCGGGTTTTGTATTCCGGGTCAGGATCCAATAGGCGAAACAACGTGATGTAGTAGCCACAGAACTTCACCTTGACTGGATCACCAGACTCTTCCTTCCAATTTTCAAAGGGCTTGGGATCGTGGTCTTTCAGTCCCTTGATGAATTTTTCCTTGAATGCCCAGTAATCCATGGTGGGTACGAGTGTCCGGGCGAAATGCTGGAGTGGCTTGTTGATTTTCCGTTCTTTCTTCTTGCCAGGCGTCTTGAAAATCACCGGCCGCAAGTAGTCGTAAACAACCTGCATGATGCCACTGACACGATGACTCAACATCTCACGATGAGCCCGGAAAATAGCTTTGGTCGTGGGGTTGTTTTTGATCCGGTACCAAAGATGGGCGCCCAGGCTGACAACCAAATGCCGCGGCACTTCCCTCTGAGTCATATCGTCATAAACGTCGATATGGGATAGCAGGCGGAAGTGGGCTTCACTGAGAAAGTGAGAGCTTTCATCCAGGTCGAAGAACTTCATGAATTTGCTGTTCTGGACATCATCAACTTTCACATCAAACCGAGTGCTTTCCATTGCCCGAATAGCGTTGTAGATACGGCGCTGGTTCTTGGTGTTCGACGGGTGTTCCAGCTCCATCAAACTGGCTATCTCGACAGTATCAATGGGGAATGCGTTCTCAAGGTGACTCACATCACCACCTACATCTGCCAGACGCGCTTCAATGAGCCCGGCGATTTGAGTCAACAGTGCACGCATAACCGGTTTGTCGCTCCAGGTGAGCAAACGATCCCCGTTGGTCTGGGTCGACGTCTCAATAGTAACCAGCTCGTTCTGGAACGTGAGCTGGGTAACCATGAAATTGTCGGGTACATCTTCCCAGCTTGAACGAGGCATACACCGATCGAGGATGCCGAAAAAGAAGTTTTCGCTGCGGGGTGTGGCGCCTTCGAGAGACTTCAGATACTGGGTATTGCTCTCACGAATCCTGGTACTCCGCGCAATAGGATTGCGCTTATTCTTGGCGCTGGTTTCGATTTTTTGATCTATCGAAGCCTTGGCGGATGAATAATCCCGGAGCCTCCAAAGCCTTCTTTTTAGGCCTTGATGCCCATATCTTCGAAACGCACCGTCGAACACTCCGTAGTTGCTGAGCGTTCTGCTGTAGCGATCGATTGAAGGACGAGAACTGGCAATCTCCCTTTTCTTCAACTCATCCGCAAGTTCGAGAGAAGTGACAATGGAGTTGTTGTTGCTTTCACACGCAGCAAACAAAGCATCCAGAAATTGAATCTCACGAGGCTTCAAGGGCAAAGCCAAGTAATCTTCTTTTTCAGATACGGAATATTCCGGAACCTCAAAATGAGTCCCGGTGGCTTCTGCCTGTTTGTCAGTGCTCATGAAAGGCCTTCCAACCGCAAATGGTGCAAAGGTTAAACGTATTTTGAGCAGCTTAGCGGTTTTTTACAATCTGTCAAACTTTTCTTTGTGCCAAAGTTAAAGTATTCCGTAAAGGGAAATTTGATGCCGAATTTTTGAAGGTCTAACAGCTGAAATTGACCTTCCACCTGGTGCAAATTGCCTGCTTTGAAGCTCAGATCGAAGGAGCCCTGATCCCTAATACGTTATATCTTTGTTATGACACGTTATCAGTTATAGGGAATTCCGGAGCGAACGTAAATTTCAAAAGATCACATAATATCAATAATCTACAGTCATAAACGGCAGCTAATTTTCGGTTTTCCACAGTCTGCTTACACCATTTTTTAATCTGCTCACACCATTTTTTTGGTCTGCTTACACCACTTTTCCGATCTGCTTACACCATTTTTCAGTCTGCTTACACCGCGTATCCACAGGGAGGTGGTAACCAGAGTCTTTTCGAGCATGCTTGTCTTGTCTCGGCATGCAAGGTTAATTTATTGCAAATTCAGGCAAGCAAAAATTGCCCTTGGTTGGTGTATTTCTGTGTCTATATATGAGCAGACCAACACAAACTAATGGTTTGTTTTCACGCAGTTGGTGAATTTCTGAGGCTATATCTGAGCAGACCGGAATGGTGAATTTCTGAGGCTATATCTGAGCAGATTCTGGTTGGAAATGAGCGGCGTATGGTGAAAAGCTGAGTCTATATGTGAGCAGATGTAACCAGATCCCGGCCTCTCAACGTCTTTGTTCTGGTGTGGTGATTTTCTTTGTCTATATGTGAGCAGACTGAACGCCATAAATATCAATCACTTATGCCTGAGTGTTTCCTTTTGCTCGTATCAAAGCACTGAAAGCCCGGGCACTTTTCTTTGAGACTGGACCGATCGCGTAAGGAGTCATTGATTTGGTCTGCTTACACCATTCCTGGGCACTTAGTTGATCTGCTCACACCACGGGTACGCTCGGAAACAGGGTATCTAGGGGCCGGAATTACCAAATTGGCCTGCTTACACCACTCACCGCCGGGTTATACCAATCTGCTTACACCACTTTTGAGCCTCAAATTGGTCTGCTTACACCACGAAAACCCTTGCAAACAGCGACTTCCCTGAACAGCAAAGACGGATACTGGTCTGCTTACACCATCGTCCAGTTCACAAGATCAGTCTGCTTACACCATTTTTGATCCTCAAATTGATCTGCTTACACCACGATAACCCTTGCAAACAGTGGCTTCCCTGAACAGCAAAGACGGATACTGGTCTGCTTACACCATCGTCCAGCTCACAAGATCAGTCTGCTTACACCACTGGAAGCACCGGAATTAAAGGGTTTATCGAGATAGCAAGGATGGCATTTGGTCTGCTTACACCATCCCCACGATCAAAAGATCAGTCTGCTTGCACCATCGCTGGCATTGAAAACAGCGGGTTTGCCTGGCAGCGAAGATAGCGTGTTGATCTGCTCACACCATTGGAAGCCCTGAAAACAGCGGGTTCCACGGAATATTGAATGCGGAAATTGGTCTGCTTACACCAGTCGTGATATGGGATTGGTCTGCTTACACCACGAGTGTCCGCGGAAATAGAGGGTTCAGCCTGGGAGCAATGGCAGAACCGGTCTGCTTACACCATTTTCAAGTCTCATGTCCCAGATGTGCGATTCGCACTGAAACCAACATTTGTTTTTTCAAAGACTTCAGCATTCCCCCTGATTTGGTCTGCTTACACCATTTTTTTGTCTTTCCTAGCCATTTATCGGCCATCAAATCCAAATTTTTTTCCAGTCTGCTTACACCACGGAAAACCCCGTTATAACTGACATCCACTGAAAAATATGGTGCAAACCTGAAGCGCATGGTGAGCAAACCGAAGTTTAGCTGTTGTCACGAACAGTGAGGAACGACTAAATTATGATTCCAACAGCATTCCCCAGGCGCTGCGATTCTCAGAGTTACCGACGAAGGTTGGCCGGAGAAGATGTGCGGGGCTATCTCTAAATCAGGGAAGGATTTTTGAATGATTAGGTAATCATCAGACATAAAAAAAGGCTTGAGTTGGCGCTCAAACCTTTTTTCAAAATTAGGCCTGCGAGTTGGCGCTCGCAGTTTATGCCCAAGCCATGATCGGTGATCACAGGGATACTCAACACCTCCGATCATAGCTTGCGGGATCCTTTTGTGCAACAAAAAGGGGCTTGCATGCTCTCCCTATGCCTTCAGTTATGGGCTTTGGACTCCAGAGGTAAGGGTCAATAGATGGGCGTCTTTACGCCGATCCAATACCCAACTGCTCTCTCTCGATTCTATGGCGAGGCGCCCTACTACCCACGGTGTTCTTACAACAAGACGGCCGTACTCAGTCGCCCTCGGCATCTAGCCTTCGATTACCCGTACATGCAGGTCAACCGAAACGACATGCGGAGTTGGTTGGTATTCGACTTGGATCACGCGGGAGATTGGCTTTGGGAGTCCGAGGATTTCCCCGTACCAAATCTAATTGTTCGAGACCCTCGGACTGGCTCAAGTCATTGGTTCTATGCAATTGAGCCTGTACTAACTGGCCCGACCGCCCGCCCGAAACCTCTTCGTTTCATGCAATCGGTTTATAGGGCCATGCGCTACCGGATCAACGCGGACATTGATTACGCCGGTGGACCAGTAGCGAAAACGCCAGGCCACCCCCAGTGGGAAACGGTGGAACTTCACAGGGATGTTTATTCTCTTGGTGAGCTGGCTGACTACCCATACTTCGATGAGTACCAAGCGAAACAGCCTCCGCCATGGCGCTCGAATATGCGTGAGGTGTCTGTCGACGACGGCTCTCAACTTCATTCCCGTCATGTGTCTCTATTCCTGAGTCTTCAGAAGATCGCGTTCTCCTCTGTCTGGTCATTCAGGTGTCAGGGGTCGAGAGCTTTCCCTAAGTTCTACAACCATTTGCTCTCACGGGCTCACGGATTAAACCGTTTCAGCTCTATGGGCTTTTCGAAAGGAAACCTGCCCCACTCTTCCCTTAAAGCCACGGTGAAGAGTGTGAGTCGATGGGTTTGGGACAACTACTACGCAAGTTCACGGCCCAACCTCGGGGTTATGGACTTGGACCCCTCGTTGCCTCAAGAAGAAAAGCAGCGCTTGTCTGCAACAAGAACTCATGCACTAAGGATAGAAGCGACAAGAAAAAAGATCCGAGCAGCCATTAAAGCGCTGCACTCCCAGGGAAAGAGCATCAGTTTTTCATCCTTAGCCCGGGAAGCTGGGCTATGCCGGCAAACCGTCTCAAAGCACAGATCAGTGATTGAAAGGACCTTAGAAGACCTCAAATCACGAGTTGAGAGCTCAGAAAACAGCGACTCACATACGGTTCCGGGAAGGAGAACACCTGCCGTTAATTTTGGTGCATATCAGGTAACTACCGTTGTTGATTGCTTTAACGATACAGAGCTAATCCGATCAGTGAGAGGCGGGGGAAGTTCACCACGGCAGAAAGATGCTGAGATCATCCCTAAATGCAGGGGCGGACCCTAACGGCAGTATTGGGCGGTTAAATATTGAACAATCTGTTTGGCGCTGAGAGAAACGCCGGACTTTATAAGCGGTTAAGCCAATTGTTCACAGGCTTTTCCACAGATTCTGGTGATAACTCAGATTTTCTAATGAGACACGGGCACTTATGAGTGCTTCTTAGGTGCCTCGAACGAAATTTCAAACTGCAATTTTGTGGTCTTGGATAATTCGATCAGCTCCTGCAATTGAGCTTACGAACTCGGTATGAACATTTCGTGACATGTAGATTTCAGCCAGGTCTTGCATTACAGCGGGCTTAACATGGGCTCCAACAATGACAACTTGAAGTGACATCCCATGCGTTGCTGACCACCAGTTCAGATCAGCAATTCGCTTTCGAGTCTTTGAGGAAGTAAGGCTTGCCATGTCTGCCTTTGCGCTGATGAACTCCGACAGATCTACGACCTTAACCCAGTCCTTACACTTTCGCTTCTGAACCATGGCTTTGTAGGCGGCTTCATAGTCGAGAAAGCTGATGCCTTCCCAGGAAGAAAGTGACTTAACCCACAGTTGGTTCTTTTCCCACGAAATCATGGATTGCCCTCGAAAAATCTTTGGTGCGCTTTATACGGAAAGTGAAGTGCTAGTTCAACTTCACTACAGTTTCAAATGATGCGATTATCCGTATAATAAAATTATTCTGGCAACATACCAAGTGAGCATCTTCATTGTGAGAAAACAAATTGCTGCATCATTCCTAGCCGCCGCCGTCATGACTGGGTGTAGCTCCACCCCTGGCGATATGTCCGGATCTGGGGATGACTCAATCACGACATATCGAACTGGCGATGTCCCATTCAGCTACCCGGAGTCTCTGCTGACAGGTTATAACAGTCGTGAGTGCCTGAAATGGTCCAACAGCAACATAGTTGCAACCGATAAGCTATTTCTGTTCAACGCAGCTGGTATGACTCCCAATCAGTCCGAAACGTTGGCGAAACGGCTTGATGGAGAAATAAACAAGCTGTCCACATCTCTGGATTGGGCGCCCTATCGATGGTTAGACAGCTTGCCAGTAATCAATCAGCCCAATGGCGCTGCCCTGTTTGCCGATTCGCTCGTTGCATTGGACAGGCAGGTTGGTACCGCAAGGATCTCTTCTGATCTGGCCGAGAAAAACGCTTCGTCTGTTCCGACTGATACCAAGCCCATGTTTGTGGCTCAAACGACCAAGCAAGTTCGGATTCTGGATTACGTGCTGCCGGGGTACATCCCAGTTAAAGACTGGCGAGCTCCATCTCACCACGTTTACAAGCATTTCCTTAAACTTCCTCGCAAAGAGCGGGTAGAAGCGGTTCGCCGCTTCAACCAGATGTCTTCTTTTGATGCGATGACCGACAAGTTTGAAATTCTGCCGGGCAGGATCCTGGTATGCGTTTATCGCGAACAGGCTCCCCTCTCAGAGGCCGAGAGTCATGACATGGGGATCAATATCAAGGCCGGAGCTTCCGATCAGGCTATTCGATCGTCGTTGGTAGGTGCCTATCAGGCGGCCCGCACTCGGGCTTACGGTCAACTTGAAGACCTCATCCCTGAATGGTTCCTGGTTGGTCAGCGTGTTTTCCATGGGGGTGAGCGCATTGCTGAGCTCGATGAGGCTTTGTACACCAGCCCTATCAATTCCCACGGCAGCTCCTACAGCAAGAAACCCGAGAACTACCCTGCCCTGGCTGGGCTCGCTTACAAGTACATCGGCGAATCCAATGAGATGTCTTTGATTGCGAGTTTGCTTGATGCAGTCCGTTACCGGGACATGCCCGGCATCGGCATCGAAAGCAAGCACCCGGGGCGTTTCTTCAACGAAGCCTTCAATAATCGAATGAGAGCGCTTGATGGCGGCCCTCTGACCTTGCGTGGGTTCGACTACGGATGGAACGGATTCATAGGGGAATTACATAAAACCCTCTAGCTTGACTGCAATCCATAGTTGTTTTATCATTTTAGAGGTTAGGCAATCACAGGAGAGATCATGAAACGTTCAATTTTTGCACTTACTTGTTCATTCGCCCTTGCCGCCTGTGGTGGCGGCGGTGGCGGTGGCGGGACCGCTGACGGTGGAGACACCATTGATGGCCCGGTTACCCCTGGCACTGGCACGATTGAGGCGGATCACCTTGCCGCAATCAACGCTGATTATGCCGCAAACCTCTCCATTACTGGAGCTGGTGTTACGGTCGCAGTTATCGATTCCGGGGTGAATGTTAATCACCAGGAGTTCGCAGGCAAGACTCTCAACCAGAACAGTGCTTCATTCTCTGATCCGAACAGCGTTTACACTCAGCAAGAAATTCAGGACATGAATCTCTCTGGAAACGATTTCAATGATGCCATTGAAACCGGTGATCAGGAAGACGTACAGGGTCACGGAACTCATGTAACCAGTCAGATCTGGGGTGAAAACGTTGGTGTGGCGCCGGGTGTTGATCTGCTGATGCTGGATGTTTACGAGCAGTTCTCACCGAACTCTGTAACTGCAAAAGGTTTGATCGAGGACCTCAGCGGCTGGGGCGTTGATTTTGCTAACGCTTCCCTTACTGGCGTTGATTACTACGAGAATAGCGGTTTCCGGAATGAGCGTGAAACGTTCGAGCCGCTTGATCAGAACGACATTGGCTGGATTGTGGCCGCCGGCAACTTTGGGCTGGACATGACCGAGGTGTTTTTAACGAATCCGGTCGACTGCGGCACTTTGACCCAGGAACAACGCGACGCCAGCCTTCTTTGCACATTTGTCTTTGATGCAACCAATGTTGATCTTCTGGTTAAAGATATTGGCCTGAGTGATAACACTCTGTGGGTAGGCGCTGTTGATCCCACCACTTTCGAAATCTCTGAATTCACATTGAGCGGTGGTGTTGCTTCGAGTTCAAACGTTCCCGGCAGTGATCCGGAAATTCAGGCTCGCTGGATTTCTGCCCCTGGCACGCTGATCAATGGCCCGTTCTTTGATAACAACACGGATTACCTCAAGGTCTCCGGCACTTCTCAGGCGGCCCCGATGGTAACCGGCGCGGCGGCACTGGTTAAGAGCCAGTTCCCGACGCTCGACAATGCTGCAGTCCTTCAGGTCCTTCTGGACACTGCTGATCGTAGCTTTACCGGGTATGACAGTGCCCTTCATGGCCAAGGTGTTCTGGACATTGAAGCTGCTCTTCAAATTAATCCAGCAGACTATGCCTCTCCGTTTTAACGGGTTAGCAATGACTGAAAAAGGCGCTCAAGACGAGCGCCTTTTTTGGTTCTAACCTCAACCAAAAATCAGGGGAGACCGGCTGGCTGGCTTTTTCCGAAACATAAGTACCGATGAATTTAATAAAACAATCTGGTACATTTTCAAAGTTGTCTGATTAGCTTAACAAGAGTCTCATGCATGGACTTGTATCTTTGTGAAAAACCCAAGGTCGGCCGGGCCCTGGCGAATATCCTCAAAGCCAACGACCGCAAAGAAGGCTACGCCACTGATGGCGGCCAGATCTATGTGACGTGGGCTATTGGCCACCTTCTGGAAGTGTTTGAGCCGGGAGAATATGACGAAAAATGGAAGCGCTGGAATGTCGAGCACCTGCCCATTCTCCCCTCCCAGTGGGAGATGAAGGTAAAGCATAGCGTCAAAAAGCAGTACGAGGTTGTAGAGAAGCTTCTGAAGAAAGCCACAAAGGTTTACATCGCAACGGATATCGACCGTGAAGGTGAGGCCATTGCCCGGGAGCTTATGGACCGGGCGGGATACTGGGGTACCACGTATCGAGTGCCCATAGTTTCACTGGATCCCGTCAGCATTCGAGATGCCTTGAACAACATTCGACCCGGTGAAGAAACGTATAACCTCTACATGGCGCAGATCGGCCGCACGCATGCTGACTGGTTGATTGGTATGAACTTCAGCCGTCTTGCCAGTCTCACGGCACAGGCTGCCGGCAGTCGCGAATCATTGCCGGTCGGGCGCGTTCTTACTGCGATCGTAGCCTTGGTGGCCTATCACGACGAGCGTCGGAAGAACTTCGTCCCTCACGATTACTTCACAATCGATGTCACTGGGGATTTTGCCAAAGGTCGACTCAAAGCCAATTGGATTCCGCCGCGCTCAATCTCTGATGAAAACGGACGTTGTATCGATCAAGGCTTTGCCCAGAAGCTGGCGGCGGCTCTGAAATCGGCGCCGATTACTGTTGCCAATGTTAAGACGCGGGAGACATCGAAAAAGGCGCCTATGCCGTTCGATATGACGTCCCTGCAGCAGTATTGCTCCAACCGCTGGGGTTACTCGGCCTCTAAAACATTGAAGGCCGCACAGGAGCTGTACGAGACTCACACGCTGATCACGTACCCACGATCGGACTGCAAGTATCTTCCGGATTCTCAGTTTTCCCAGGTCCAGAACATTTTTAACGCGCTGGTAGAAGGTGATCAGGCGCTGGCGGACAAAATAGCGCTGGCGGATTCAAGCAAAAAACCACTGGCCTACAACACCTCAAAGGTTAGTGCTCACCACGCGATTATTCCGACTACGAAGGTGGGAGACTTCAACTCATTGCCTGAAGCAGAACGAAACGTGTTTGACGCGGTTCGCTTGAGGTTTGTGGCCCAGTTCTGCGATGCGCAAGTGACTAAGGTAACCAAAATCAACCTTGAGTCCGCTGGCCAGAAGTTTTTGGCATCCGGAAGTATACCCGTTTCACCAGGTTGGACTGCCGTCTATGGCAACGACCCGGAGGCTTGCGACCCAAAGGACGATAAAGATGAGGAGGAGGACCAGGCTGATAAGCAACAACTCCCTCCCCTTCAAGCTGGAGACCAGGGCACGGTTGCTGATGCGGCTCTACAAAGTAAGAAAACACAACCACCGAAAGCTTTTACTGACAGCACCTTGCTGGGCGCGATGAACAACGTTTCCCGGTTTGTAGATGAGCCGGAACTCAAAAAGATCCTCGATGAGAAAGACGGCATTGGCACCCAGGCGACTCGCGCCGGCATTCTCGATAACGCCTTCCGTTACGGTTATCTCCAGCGCAAGAAGAAGCAGATTTTCGCCACAGACAAAGCCTACGGAATGCTGAAGCTTGTTCCCCCTGCCCTTGCTTCACCCGGTATGACCGCGGGCTGGGAAAAACAGCTGGACAAGATCGCGGCCGGAGAGCTCTCTCTGGAAGAGTTCGAGCAGAAGATTGTGAACTGGCTGACCAAGCTGGTAGCGGTTGGTAAGGAGAAGATCGCTTCAAACGATCTCGGCTCGGCGGCAACGGACTTTGCTGAGAAGGCTGAGGAGTCGAATCACAAGTGCTTTGAGTGTGGCTCAGCGCTCAAACGCATCCCAGGTAAGAACGGACACTTTTGGGGTTGTCAGGACCGAGATAAATGCGGCGCCACCTTCCCGGATGCCAAGGGCAAGCCTAAACAGCGTGAGAAGCAGCCTGATAACGCTCCTGAGTGCCCGGATTGCGGTAAAACCATGCGTCTGCGTACGGCCAAAAAGGCGAAGGGTAAAGGCAAAGGGCTATCAAAGTTCTGGGGGTGCAGCGGATTTCCGGAGTGTAAAAGCACCATGGAATATGAAAGCTAAAAACCTCTTGCAATATACACCATGCACGGTGTATTATGTGGGCTCTGGTTAGGAAAAAACATCATTTTACAGGCATTGGAAAGAGGTAATATTTATGGCCGGAAGGGGCGTGAACAAAGTCATTTTAATCGGGAACTTAGGTGCAGATCCTGAGACTCGTTATACACCGAATGGGAACGCAGTTGCGAACCTCAGTCTTGCAACCGACGAAAGCTATAAAGATCGACAAACTGGGCAGCTGGTGCCTAAAACTGAATGGCACAAAGTGGTGATGTTTGGAAAGATTGCCGAGGTTGCCGGCCAGTACCTTCGCAAGGGTTCTAAGGTCTATATCGAGGGCAAGCTGCAGACCCGTAAGTGGCAGAACAAGGAAGGTCAGGACGTTTACACCACGGAAGTCGTGGTTGATATCAATGGTCAGATGCAGATGCTCGACAGCCGTGGTGCTGATGGTGGCGCCAACCAGGGTGCACCTGCCGGTCGTCCTCAGTCATCCCATAACGGGCCCGCTGGCGGACAGCAGAGCAACGCTCGGAGCCAATCCGGCGGTTACAGCAACCAGCCCGCGCAAGGCGGCATGCCTGAGCCGGTTGACGATTATGACGATGATATACCGTTTTGACGCTAAGTAGTTGATTTTAAAGTGTTTTATAAATGCCTCTCCAAAAGGGAGGCATTTTTGGTTTTGCAAAGTTTTTCGCATAACACCTATTTTCTGACATCTGATCTCTTGTATACTTCAATTGTTCCGGGTCGGGAGTAATCCCTATCGATGCCTCGGTAGTTCTCAGTTTGGTGCCTCCTGTTTGTCCTAACCTGCAAGCTTGACTCCTTTCTGATCGGCCCGGAACTTCTCTCCCTCGAACCTCCCTATTTAGCTATTACCTTTTGATCGATTTTGTATTGAAAACGTAATAATGCCTTGTCCTTTCCCTTTCCGTACTTGAATATCGCAATCGGTATGACTTATTGACCCGGCGACCTTTGGAGCGGGAATCGTGTTAGAGACAATCAGCGATCCAGATTACGATCTCATTGAAAGAATGAAGGGTGATGTTGTTGAAGTTGGCGAAGAGCTAACTGCACGCAGGATTATCCGTCATTACGAGATAGAGGTTTTTCCTGGCATTGACCAAATGTCACAGGAAATTCACGCAGTGTTTTATAATCCGAGGCACGATCGGAGCGTGAGCGTCTGGATTAGCAATTTCTTTTCGGCACAAAACGAGAGCCCCTTCGGGTGCCGAGCGCAGCTCTGGGGGAAAGCATCGTCTTCACGGCCAGATGCTCACCACAGTGTTCGCCTTTCAGATCATCTTGTTGTACCAGTTTGTGCGGATTCTATTTCTTGCGCAGTATCTGACCTTATCACGCTCAAAGTTTGACATAGATTTCTCTCAGAACCTGCATTGATGTGCACCATAGAGCCGGACTTTGAAACTCCGGCTTTTTTGGTGCTTGCTTGCATCAAAGGCAAAGTTATAATATCATTTCAGATAGATCATGAATTCTTACAGATTTAACGGTTTTCTGGGGGGATTGGACTAAAAGCCCTCTCACGCACTCCCCCAGGATCTATTCGGCCCGCTCCATGAGCGGGCTTTTACTTCCAAGCTCTTTTTTTGACCAAGGCTGAGTACGCAGTGGGTAAGTCGGATCCGAGCAACTTGGATTTTGAAAGCAGGCCTAGCTTCTTTGATCACTGGGCGTCTGTCTTGGGCGTTGTGCTTTTGGTGAGCTTTATAGGGGGTGGCCTTGGCATCCTAGCTGGCAAAAAGCTTGAACAGGCGCCAGGCAATTCTTCCGCAGCTGTCGATCTTGCCGACCCCGCAGAATCCCCCTCGACTCAATCTGGATCCACTGAAAGCGAGCCCCTGCAGTCTTCTATCAGGTCTATTTTCCCCAGGGTTCCGGGATGCATCACTACAGCGACAGAACAAATACCTGTCACTCTCTATCTTGCAGACACCCCTGAACTTCGGCAAAGAGGTCTTCAAGGCGTGCCGGGGCTCCCTAAAAATCATGGGATGCTCTTCATGTACGATACCGTACAGCCTTCAGAATCTCAGTTTTGGATGTATCAGACGCCGATGAACCTAGATATCAGCTATCTTGATTCCAAAGGCCAGATACAGAGCATTCAACAAATGCAGTCATGCTCACTCGATGCTGAATCATGCCCAAAATACAAGGCGGGCATCCCCTTCAAAGCTGCAGCAGAGTTCCCCCAGGGCTTTTATCGGTCCAATAGCATCACCGTTGGCGATCGAATTTCTTTAAGCGCCTTCGGCGCCTGCGGAAAACCCTAGCTCGGCACAAATCCCCTCTCTCACTTATTCTGGAAAGCATTTTCCTTTTTTCCAAATACACCTTGCAAGGTGTCCATAGTTCTGTATAATGGTTCTCAGGTTAGGACGAAATAACGGGAGATTCCATGAACAGAACAAGTGGCACATGTAGCCCGTTCTTTTTGCCTTACACCATCACTGGTTTTGAAAACAGTCGAGGAGGTCTGGCGTGAATTACAAAAGAACGGTGAAGGGTTTTTATGTCGAGGTGACAGGGCTTAAGGCCGATAAAGCCGGCGACATGGAATCAGTAAAAATTGAGCTTTATGCGGTTAACGGTGGAGCTCGCCTTTGCAAAGCTAACCTTAATGCCGATTATGCGGTTCAGAGTATTGCGTGGACGGATAATGGTGAGATGCACCAGCAAGCAATAGCAAAAATTGGACTCTCCCATCATAACGCTCACGCTTTGAATAACCCTGATATACAGCGTTACCCGACTCGTTCGCTCGAAACAGACCGGGAGGTGTTTCAGGCGATGGTGGATCACGGGATAGCAGTATTAGTTGAAGACCGTCTGCGTGACGATTATTACCGGGCTCGTGCCGACGAATTGATTTTTGCCAGGACCTCAAAAGATCAGATTGCCAGCATCCCTGGCGCCTATGACCCGAGCAAAAGGGGGTATTGGCGGGAATACATTAACGAGCGACTCCCTGAAGATGAGGACGTCCTCGAGATCATTAACGATCGCTACGTAAACTAAGCGCACAACATTATTGGAGAATTACCATGGAAAAAATTTCAAAGCAGATTTCGAATCGTAGGAACAAACTCGGCCTCTATCAGTCCCAGGTCGGTCAGCAGGCCAATATGACCCAGCAGCAATATCAGCGAATTGAAGCTGGTGGTGAGTGCAAGCTGTCCTCTTTGGAGCGTATTGCCGAAGCAATGAGCCTGGAACTGGCCATGATCCCCAAAGAAAAGCTGGGCTTGGTTGAGGCGGTTTTGAACGCCAGTTCAGCCGCAGAAGCCATGAACGCGATCCACATGATCTCTACCCAGTTTGAAAATTCGGCCGGGAAAGAACCGTCTGAAGCCGCCTAATAGGCATTCAACGGTTCCTCCATGCATGTATTTCGGCTAATTTACTGTCGGTGTTCCATAATTTTGAAATTTATTGGACACTGCATGGATTATTAGCGGGAGACAACCCAATGGATGCGAACTACCTCTACATCCCATTGAGCGTAGATGGGGTTAACGGCCTGGAGTCTGTACTGGTGCACAAAGACACCAGCAAGCAGGTTATCTTTAAAGGCTGCCGGGTGATCGAAAGTCCGCTCATCCCTTCAAGTGACAGCGTTGAGCTGCCGCCAATTGAAGAAGGAGTGGTAATTCAGCTGATGTCGAAGCTGAAGCCTGATGAGCTGAGTGACCTGATCGATGACAACTCTCTGAGTTGGCAGCAGGGCTACGTTCTACCAATGGATGCGATTGAGACAACTGCTGACGAATCTGAGGGAGTGCAGCCGGTTGGCGCTGGCAAGCTAATCATGGCTGGCACGCTTGATGATGACGGCAATCTCTATCATGGCCTTGCGGCAAATATGGAGCTAGCCCGCCGATACTGCAGGGTGCACCTGTTGCCAGAGATCATCTACGATCCAGAGGAAGCGCTTGAACGGTTTTACACTTTGCGCCGCGAACTTGAGATCTATCTCGGCTATGGCGTCAAGAAGTTTACTGGCTTCCAGAGCAACTATTTCGATTTAAGCCAGGACAAGCTCATGAAGGCTGTCCGCCTGGTCGAAGTGGTTACGGAAGAGAAGTTCCCGAAATTCAGGGACTGCCTCTTTGAGCCGGCTTTCCGAGAGGACTTCCTCTCCCAGTTCTTTGCTGAGATGGCTGAAGACGAAGACGGCGAATTAAGCAAAGAGCGCGGAGGAGACCTTTTCATTCTTTTCTGCCTCATCCGTGATCTTGAAGGCACTCCGGAAGCCCTAGAGAGCCTGCCTAACACTGTCCCCAGTGCTCTCAAAAAGTTTCTGGGCCGCATCGTGTATCGCCAAAGCGATTAACCAGGCCCAGCCTACGTTCGCATTCTTAAAGGGGTCGCCTCGAGCGGCCCTTTTTTGTACCTTCAAGAAAATCCCTGCATTGTTACATTCCAAAACATAAAACTTGTTTTACATATTTTTCCAGCTTTGGTAGTATTATTTTTAACCAATATGCAGAACTACCTTCTTAAAAAAGTTGGAGAACAGAATGAACGCTAAGGCAGACATCGGAACACCCTTCCAGGACGCATCCATTGATATCTGGTCCAGCAAGTACCAGCTGAAGACCAAGGAAGGCGAAGCCGTTGATAAAGACATCAGCGCCACCTATGAGCGAGTGGCCACCGCTATTGCAGAAGTCGAACCCAAGGCAAAGCAGGCACAGGCGAAAAAAGACTTCATGTGGGCTCTGCGCCACGGCGCCATCCCCGCCGGCCGCATCATGTCCAACGCGGGCGCACAGGATCACAAGCCGGCCACCTCAACAATCAATTGCACCGTCTCCGGCACTATCCAGGACTCCATGGACGACATCCTGAACAAGGTTCATGAAGCAGGCCTGACCCTCAAGGCCGGCTGTGGCATTGGCTACGAGTTCTCCACACTCCGGCCGAAGGGCGCCTATGTCGCCGGCGCTGGCGCGAACACCAGCGGCCCGCTGTCCTTCATGGATATCTTCGATCGTATGTGTTTCACCGTCTCCAGTGCTGGCGGACGCCGCGGTGCACAGATGGCAACCTTCGACATCAATCACCCGGACGTCATGGACTTCATCCGCGCCAAGCGTGAAGACGGGTTCCTTCGCCAGTTCAACCTCTCGCTGCTGATCACAGAATCTTTTATTGAGGCTGTCCGGGACGGCAAGCCGTGGCCTTTGTCTTTCCCGGTCACCCAAAAAGAAGTTGAGAAAGAAGGCCTCGACCTGTCCGACGAGTCCCAGTTCCTGTGGCGGGAGTTCCCAATTCACGATAACTACGTGGTCAATGACGAAGGCCTGGTGGCCTGCAAGATCTTCCGCACAGTTCCCGCGCAAGAGATCTGGGACACCATCATGACCAGCACCTACGACTATGCCGAGCCGGGCTTCATCCTGATCGATAAGGTCAACGAGATGAACAACAACTGGTTCTGCGAAAACATCCGCGCTACCAACCCCTGCGGCGAGCAGCCGCTGCCGCCGTATGGCTCTTGCCTGCTCGGCAGTGTGAACCTCACTCAATTCGTTGAGAATGCCTTTACTGAAGATGCCTACTTCAATTACGAGAAGTACGCCAAGGTTGTCGCGATTTTCACCCGCATGCTGGATAACGTTGTAGAGATCAACGGCCTGGCTCTTGAGAACCAGCGCAATGAGATTGTTGCTAAGCGCCGGCACGGCATGGGCATTCTGGGCTTGGGTTCTGCGCTGGCCATGCTGGGTATCAAGTATGGCTCCGATGAATCTGTTGCGTTTACTGAGGAAGTCACCAAGAGCCTGGCAATTGAAGGCTGGAAGGAAGGCCTGAAACTGGCGAAGGAAAAAGGCCCTGCCCCGATCCTTTCCCAAGAATTCGAGGTCACCGGTGAGATGCTGCGTAAGCGTCCAGAAATGAAAAAGGATGGCTACAAGGTTGGCGACAAAGTGCCTGGCCGCATCCTTCACGCCAAGTACAGCCGATACATGCAGGCCATTGCCAAGGTAGAGCCGAAACTGGTTGAAGAAATCGCCGAAACTGGCGCCCGCTTCACTCACCATAGCTCTATCGCACCAACCGGCACCATCAGTCTGTCACTGGCTAATAACGCCTCCAATGGTATTGAGCCGTCCTTCTCGCACCACTATGCGCGGAACATTATCCGCCCGGGGCGCAAGACGAAGGAAAAGGTTGATGTCTTCGCATACGAGCTTCTGCACTACCGTCATACGGTAAACCCACACGCCATGCCGTTCAGCGACGATCCCGAGAAGAAGCTGCCGGATTACTTTGTTGGCGCAGAGGAAGTGACGCCGACCCAGCACGTAATGGTCCAGGCCGCGGCTCAGAAGTGGGTAGACAGCTCAATCTCCAAAACTGCCAACGTGCCTACTGAATTCCCCTACAAGGACTTCAAGGGCATTTACATGACGGCCTTCGAGCAGGGCCTGAAGGGTTGCACCACGTTCCGTTTCAATCCCGAGGCTTTCCAGGGCGTGCTTGTTACCGAGAAGGACCTTGAGAACACCATCTACGAGTTCACGCTCGATGATGGCAGCAAGGTACAGCTCAAGGGCAATGAGCAGGTTGAGTACGACGGTGAGATCCACAACGCCGCAAACCTGTTCGACGCGCTCAAAGAAGGCACTTACTCCAAGTTTTAATTTGGCTGAATGACACTGCTGGGGGTGCGAGAACCACCCCCAGTAACCGGAGAATCGAGATGACTGAAGTAGCAAAGAAGATTGAAACCAAGATTGTTGGATTCCGTGTCGCTGGCAAGGACGAGTCTCCCGCTCCACAGGAGCAGGCAGCTGAGTCTAACGTTGTCCAGATGAACGAAACCATTGGCCGCCCGGAAGTACTCATGGGCACGACCTACAAGCTCAAGCCACCGGTGGCCGAGCACGCGATGTACATCACCATCAATGACATCCTGCTGAATGAAGACACCGAGCACGAGCAGCGTCGCCCGTACGAGATCTTCATCAACAGTAAGAACATGGAGCATTTCCAGTGGATCATCGCCCTCACCCGGGTTATCAGCGCCTGTTTCCGTAAAGGCGGTGACGTGACCTTCCTGGTCGAAGAGCTGCGGTCTGTATACGACCCCAATGGCGGTTACTTCAAGAAAGGCGGTGTATTCATGCCTTCCCTGGTCGCGGACCTTGGCGCCGTCATTGAGAAGCACATGAAGGCTATCGGCCTCATCCAAGACGAAGAGATGAGCGAGCACACCAAGCAGATCCTCGAAGAGAAGCGCATTGCCTTTGAGAGCCAGGGCAAGCAGGAAAGTGGATCCGGTGATTACCCGGCGAATGCCACTATATGCAGCAAATGCAACACCAAAGCTGTGATCAAGATGGATGGCTGCGACACCTGTTTATCCTGCGGCCAGTCGAAGTGTCAGTAACACCTTGCAAGGTGTATTCATACCCGTATAATAGCTTGTAGGTTAGGACACTTTACAGGGGAGCGGACAGATGAAACTCGGACAAACAGAAGCCGAAACTTTAAAGATCAACGGCTGGGGCCCTGGTGACATACTTGAAGGTGATGAGGGCTATGGCCCTGAGCAGATGAAGATTATCGTTGTTGGCAATGAACGCTTTATCGGCCAATGGAGAAATCGGGAGACTGGCGAATTTGATCCGGAAACGCCCAACATCACTTTGACTTGCCGTGAATGGCGCAAGGTTGGCCATGATCCCGCCTACGGCATAACTCCTAGCATTGGCTTAAGGAAGGCGAAACAGCTGGGTGAGGTCTGCGGTGTCTTGGTGCGAACTGAATCCGGAAAACAGGCCGCGGTACATGAGTTGGGCCGCGTCACATGGATTCAGAACCCCGATACCGAGCAATCCGAAACGGATCGCTCCATTGATTGGCGGTCAGTAGCCACCAGTGCCATCGAAGACATCGCCGAGATTACCGAAATGCTGGGGGTGCCGGACGAAGAGAGCCATCGGCCTATCACCTCCCTTGTGCGGGAATACATTGCCAAGATTGGCATTGAGCCGGGCTGGGAAGTGTTGCCAGAAGATCTCCGGACTCACATGGGCGACTTCCAGGAAGCAATCTCCCAGGTTATGGCCACGGGCGACGAAGACGGCTACTGGAAGCACCAGTTACAGACCTTGGAGCGAGTTCAGTTAATGCTGATCGACCGGGCCTTAAAGGACCCTGTTCCGGGAAAGGCGTCAACGATCAGTTGTGGTCATCCCGAGCTTGATTCGGGAACTGAGGTGGGCTGGTCATGAAGTGCTATTTCGGTGGGTCCAGTCTCGAGGGACTGGATCACGAGTTTCGCAGTATCTGTTTCGCTGAAAACCTCCAGCAGGCCAAGCAGCTGATCTGGAAGTACGGTGATGTCCATGAGGACTGTGATTCGGAGTACATCTATCTGCGGGTTGTTCGCCGTCCGGAGCACGACGATATGTTTGGTAAGGACGGGCGCACTGATGCGCACGTCGTTACTGACCGGTCCATCTACCGCGAAATGGGATGGTCGGTGGAGTGCGACGAGCATTGCGCCGGCTGCGGCCTGGCCACTATGGATGGAGACTTTCCGCTCTGCGACGAGTGCGAGATGTGCGATGAATGCGGTCATGAGGATGATTGCCCGAATATAGAGCAACCTGAAATAGAAGTGGCATGAACTATGGAAAATCGATATGGCGTTGATGTGGATTACTTCATTAACAAGATGGCTTCAATAATGGGGGAACTCGAAAATCACACACCGAAGGAACTGGCCCGATCGCTTGCCCGTCTTGCTAGTACCGCCAGCAGTGAGGTTCTCCAGGAAGCCGAGTTCAGGCCGGCGTTTGAGCCGGTACCGACGCCAGAAGGCTTTAGCCTGGTGCCCAGTCGCATGACCTTGGATCTGGAGGCGATGGGCCGGCTTGTGGCCATGACTGGCGAAAGCATGGAAGAGGATGATTTCGGCGAGTGCACGCTCTGGGTTGGCGAAACCATCGGTGACGAAGGTGAGCGATTTTACGGACTAAATGCATCACTCACCGAGTATCCGGAAGAAGGAGCCTTGCCAGTCATAGAATTTACACCACCAACAGACCAAGCTCACTGAGGACGTTGTATGCAGACTGTTAATGAGGAAAATTCACAAGTTGCAGCCGATCCAAATGCACCTCGTGACTATAAGAAGATAAACGTGCCGTTTAATGAGTATGAGTATCACCGACTTGAAAAGGCGGCTGATAAGTCAGGCAGGTCAAAGCTGAATTTTATTCGCAGGGCGATTCTCAAGGCTGCGAAAGAATAAGCAACATTCTAATATCATGACCGGGCGGGCTCCTGCAGACTAGCTTTTCGCCCGGTCATCCTAGATTAGTCCCTGAAAGCGCTCGTTTCAGCCTCGGCATTTTTTCAGTTGCGATTGTTCCGAATAGCCGGCACTTTTGAGGTGTTCAATGTCGTGTTCGATCGCATGCTGGGCAACGAGCATGGCCATCAACAGGTCTCGACGTGGCGACATAGTTAAAGCCATTTTCTCGCCCACCCTCGCAATTTCCTCTGCTACCGGCACCAGTATCGATGCCGCGGTAAATAGCGTCTCGCCGTACTCGAGTCGAAGCGTATTCTGCAATGACTCGTAGGTAATGGCCAGCGCCTCGGAATGATCCGAAACGCACGTTGATAGTGATGGGCAGCACTTGTGGTGGTAAACCACGTCGCTGTAGTCCGAAAGCATCATCAGCACCTCATGCTTTTCCTTCATGTTCCAGATCGGCCAATGAGGATCGGTAGAATAATTTGGTGATTGAGCATTGAATGGTCCGGCCAAATAGCCTGAGAAGAACATCTGAACCACTCTATAGCTATTTACTTCATCTGCCGTGAGCTCGGCCAATGGGGTATCGACATGAAACAGGGACACGCAAAGATGGGCATACTTCAGTAATAACACCGTCCAGCCTTCTGAGCTATCCAGAGCCGAATCCTCTATCTCGCTGATCAGGCTTCTAGCTTGATAGTTGGCTAGTGAATTCAGGCGTTCTTCAGGGGTATTGGCGAGATGTTTTCTGGAAGCAGGGTTCAGATGAATGGCAAGTTCGTTCTGATCCTGGTAACCAAGACCCCTGGCTAACCATTCGCCTACCTGCCCTATGGTGACCCGCTCAGGGTGCGCAGTATCAATATGGTGGTTAATCTGGGATTGAAGATATTTCACAAGGCCTTTTTTGGCCTTCTTACCGAGCATTACCGGCATACGTCACCTGTTTTTTGCAGTTGGAAGTGCTAACGCGCACAGAACACGTCTTGTCTTTAGCGCTTTGGTGCCGGCGGCCAGGATCAAAGAAGTCCATACCGGGAGTTTTTTTTACACAAACTGAGTCAGCTGTGCAGGCAGCCAGCTCACAGAGAGCCAGAACCCACATCAAGCATACCTGAACCTTTTTTGAGATCCCAATATTTGCCTGGCGTTCCGCCAGCCCGGGCGCAGGCGCCCTTTGTTGTGCACTGACGCAGTGGCGTAGCCACCGCAAGTGGCGGAAAACATGATATACACCTTGCATGGTGTACTGATGCTGGTAAAATGGTTTCAGGTTAGGACATTTCAGAACGCAGAGGCAGGCATCATGGGCTATCAAGCACGACGCACAGAAATTTCGACACACTCTGGCCGTTACGTCGATTTGGCCAATCCGCAGCCAGAATCCTTTGTCATTGAGGACATTGCTCGTGGACTCTCCAACACCTGCCGCTTTGGCGGGCAGTGCAGCCAGTTCTACTCCGTAGCCCAGCACAGCGTACTGGTGAGCCACTTGGTTCCGAAACAGCACCAAATGGCTGCACTGCTGCATGATGGCAGTGAAGGGTTCGCGCCAGACCTTCAGACCCCCCTGAAAGCTATGCTGCCCGAGTTCAAGGCAATTGAGGAGCGCGTTCAGGCGGCCATATTCAAGCGTTTCGGACTGCCCTACCCGATGGATGCTTCCATCAAAGAAGCCGATCTGAAGGCTCTGGCGACCGAGAGACGCGATCTGACTCCGTGGGGCGAGGACTACTGGCCTTTGCTTGGTGACGTGATGCCCCTTCCCTTCAAGATCACGGCCATGAACCCGCAGGAGGCTTTCAGTGCCTTCATGGATCGCTTCTATGAACTGGCAGACGCCCTGATCTTCGATCCTCAAGGGCGTCTCGGGTATGCTTGAAGGGCAATACCGACGTTCTCGGTATCGCGGAATAGGCACTTTCAGCCCGCACAGATTTGTGCGGGCTTTTTTATGTCCGCCAGTCCGCCAGCATCCTGGGGCCTGCGGCCCTTTTTGTGTGCACTGAAGCCGGTTGGCTACGCCACGGCTGCGCCGCGGGATCGAACCTTCCTGAGTACACCTTGATTGGTGCTTATAGCGTGGTAAAGTGGTAGTCGGTTAGGACAAACAAACGATTACCCTGAGGGCACTGTGTGGGCTACCGCATCCGATCTATCAATGAGCTGACTGAGCGCCAGTCTGGCAATCAGATAAACCCGAAAATTGCTGAGCGGATAGAGCGCGAGCTTAAGGAAATCAAACAGGAATCCGCCAGCTCCCCGCTTAAACGCACCAAGAAGCCCAAGCGGCCGGCAAATGAAGCGGAGCTGCTTGGATTGCCTTTCAGCCCGGTACCGCCCGAGAATCCCGCCGACATCCTCTACCAGGCCATGGTGCGCCGGTGGGGCCGATACTACAGCGGCGGGGAGGTAGTCTGGGAGTTGAAGCCGTTCTCAGATAATGGCTACCGGCTGGATGCAGCCCTACCCTCCTGGCGGATCGGCTGCGAGCTCGACGGCTGGCAATTTCACGCCAAGTTTGTAGAGAGCTTCAAGAAAACCCGGGAGAAGCAGTTCATGTTCTGCCGGCGCGGTTGGATCCTCTTTCAACTTTCAGCCGAGCAGGTCAGAGAATCACTGGATGATGTTCTTGACGGCATTGCTGAGGCCATGGAGCACCAGACCTACCGGAAAGACTACCGACTGCAGCAGTATCCTAAGGGCTGGTCGAAAATGGTTAAATGAGCGATAAACTGAAGATCAAACAGAAGAACAAGCGAAACCAGAGGAAACCATGACCGAAAGCGGCAATGACAAAGAATTACTAGGCAACTTCAGAGACTTTCTTTCCAGGGGCGAAGTTGAGGAAACGGAGGAACAGATTGAGCGAAGGCAGCGCCGGATGCATGACTCCTTAATCGTCACCTACGCTCTGGCGCCGGAGCCGCCAGAGAACGTTGGAACGTTTCTCTCTGCCGACAAGCAGCCGGTCTATCTGGACTATGACAAACTACCCTGGAAGCAGCTTGCGAAGGATCTCCAAGAGCAATTGGACGCTCTGGGGATGCCTAAAAACATCAAAGCCTTTGTTGGTACCGATGCGATCGATATCTACGACCTGATGGATATGAACAGAGAAGAGGAATATGACCCGATCGTAGAGGCAAGCAAGCACATCATGAAAATGCGGTACCAGGACTTCCGGGCCGGCATTATGCAACTCAATGACGGCGAGTCCTTCCATGGTACGCCTCACGAACGTTCAGGAAGAACGCCGCCTGCGGCAATTTTTGTTGGATTCCGATTCAACAACATATACCAGGCCAATGATTACTTGGGAGGCATAACCCACAATCTGTTCGAAACGGCTGATAGCCTGATGATCCAGCCCGGCCAATACAACACTAGACCTCTACCCGACCTGATCAAAAACTGGGTAGAAACCGCCTGCGGCGTTGTTGTCGGCAACTCAATGGACATTTATCGAACAGGCGTAGTTTTCCGGGCCGACTCCACAAGCGACTAAACACGCGGCTGGCAAACACATCATACATGTTGTTTTGTTGGCTGCAGAAGACCGTCATCTAACACCTTGCATGGTGTACCGCCATTTGATAATATAACTCTCAGGTTAGGACAAGTTATCAGAGGGTTTTATCAATGGCAGGCACAATTCACGGTTGGCGCAACAAGGCGCTTGAGGTCACCGCCAAGGGCACGATCGTACGCAAAGCTGACAGCCTGGCTGATCTTCATCGGCGCCGGGACGAGGCAGAGGGACAGTTCTACACCCCTGATTGGGTTGCGGGCCGTATGTGGTCTTTGCTGGCCCCAGTGTTTGAGGGCGTTCAGGCCAGCAACCAGCGCAAGCCTGTGGTTCTGGATACCTCAGTCGGTTCCGGCCGTCTGCTGCAGTATGCGGACCCAGAGCGCCACGTCATTTACGGCATCGACATTGACCAACGCTGCGTAGATGCCCTGTCTGAGGATGCCTCAGCGGCGGGCTTCGAGTTCGATCTTGAATGCGCCGGCATGGAAGAGGTCAAAGCCAAAAACTTCGATGCAGCCATTATCAACCCGCCTTTTGGTCTGCATCTTGAGCACCCCCAGATGCAACCGTACCCATGCACTACCTTTGGCATGTTCGGCCCGAATACCTCGGCAATTAGTCATCTGTATGCTGTTGATCAGGCCCTGGCCGCTTCCCGTTATGTTGTAGCGTTGCTGCCGACCTCTGCCCGTGAGGAATGCTTTTCCCGTCGTCGCCTCTGGGCCGAGCTGAATCTACCGATTGAAACCTTCAAAGCCGAAGGCGCCAACGTGCGCACTGCAATCTATGTGTTTGGTCCCAACAAACCGGCCTCCGAGCCTCAGTCTCTGGACGTTACGACAGAGCGGGACTGGCCCTCGCTGTTTACCGGTACCGAAACCACGTACGGGTACGATCGTCCCCGGCTTACCGTGGGCGGTGTCGATGTCTCAGAGCCAACCATCCATACACCGGTTACCCACGATACCCGCGTAGAGCTGCATCACCATCGCCGGTCTATCAAATTGAAGTTCGCTTGCGGGCTGACTGAGGCAAAGGTACTCAATGCCCTATTGCGTGAGCCAGTAGAGCCGGTTGAGGGACAGCGCCGTGGCAGCCTGAAGCACCGTTACCCGGATAGCATCCAATTCAAAGGCGATGGCCAGCTGATGCTTGACGCCTACCTGCTGCAGGACGACCCACAGACAGCCTTCAATGGTTTGCTTGATGAGATCCGCAAGGCTGGCGGTATGCCCCGGGTTTCCCCCACTTTGGCCGGGTACTGGGAGAAGTTGAAGCGCAAGCATGTGCGGGCGTCTACTCCGTTCCGTCACACCATCAAAGCCTCGACCGTTGGCAAGCTGGAGCTGACCGCCAAGCGTGGTATGTTGCTTGAACAGGGTAACGTGAAGTCTCCGGCCATCCGCAAGGGCGAAAAGGTACAGGCCGAGCCCATGGGCGGTGATTACCTGCTTGAGAAGGACGGCTTCCGGGTTCAATACCGCAGAGACCAGCTGCAGCGACTGTTCGATTTCGCTGGGGGTGAGGACGAGCGTTCTTCCACCGAGTGGCAAGTGGTCCATGAGGGCCTGTGTGTGGCTTTCCCGAATCTGGCGCACCAGTACCGGGAACAGATCCTTGCTGCTGACATAGATTGGCTCTGGCCCTACCAGCTTGAAGGACTTATCGAACTGCTGATTACCCCTTACGGCTGCATTTCGGCGTGGGAACAAGGTACCGGGAAGGCCCGGCTGTCGCTGGCACTCGCCTTGATGTCTGGCCGGGGCCTGATCTGTGTTGAGTCCGGTCTGGTTCCTGAGATGGTCCGGGAGATTCAGAAGATCGGCCTGCCCTCTGACCATTGGAAAACCATCGATTGCCTGGCGGATACCCAGGAGCTGCGGGCAATCAACATCATCAGTTACAACCGTCTGAAAGCCGTTGTTAAGGGCAAGCGTCAGACGATCGCGCACCACCTGCGCCGCCGGGCCCGCGTGGTGATCGCCGACGAAGGCGGGATTCTGTCCAACCCTGGCAGCCAGCAAAGCCGGGCCCTGCTGCAACTTGCAGCTCGTAAGCTGTACATCCTTGATGGCACCCCTTGTGGTAACTATCCCCGAGACATCCTTCCGCTTGCGGCGGCTTCTGCCGGCGGTTCCCGGGCTCACCAGCCCTACGGTATCCGCTCCGGCGTATTCATGGAGCCGCGCCTGTTAACGAGCGCCCAGGCCGCTAGTCGGGGTATCGATGTCTTCCGGGAGCGCCATGTGTCCCTCGAGTGGGCCACCAACGAGTTCAAAGATGACCTGCGCGGCGGGGCCAAGCGTGAGATCCCGAAAATCAACAACGTGGTTCAGTTCCGGGGATGGGTTGCACCGTTCATTCAACGTCGGTTGCGCAATGAGCCCGAGGTTGAGCCCTTCGCCGGGTGCCCGGACCCGGAAAAAGGCACGGTTACCCTGAACTGGGATAAAGAACACCTGCGCCACTACCTGACCCCGGCCGTGGATTTCGCCCGCTGGTTCGAGACTCACAAGAAAGAACGGAACATGGAGGGCAAAGGCTCTAACCTGGTTGCCGTTCTGGCCCGGATTAACGCGGTTATCCAGGCAGCGAACGCGCCCCATGCCCACGATGCGGGTGTGGGTAAGTGCTACACGCCGTTAACCAGCAAACAGCGCTGGACCATCGACCGCCTCGAGCAGCTGACCGCCCAGGGCAAAAAGACGATCGTTTACGCCAGCTCTCCGGAGACCCTGGAGCGCCTGCAGCAGGCCTTGGCCGATCGAGGCATTGAAGGGGTTATCTTCACCGGCAAGGGCTCGATCAAGGCCCGCACAGAGCGCCTTGATAACCGGTTCCGGTTCGGCCCGGCGCCGGTGCTCCTCGCCTCTCTGGGGGTGAGCCAGCGCGGGCTTAACCTGCCACAGGCCAGCCACATCATTTTCTACAACCGGGACTGGACGGCGGACGCGGAAGCCCAGGCCATCGCCCGGACTACGCGCCCGGATCAGACAGAAACCGTTCAGGTTGAGTTTGCGCACCTGCGGGGCAGTATTGATGAGTACATGGCCCAGGTGGTCGAATGGAAGCAGGCAGCGGCCGACAGCGGCCTTGATTGGGGCGACGGAGCCACCGAATCCGATGTATTCCAGCACATGGACGCGGTTCTTGAGGCCTTCTGCCATGAAGTTCTGGAGATGAGTTCCCGGGAAACCTACGAGACTCTTTGCGCTGCCTAATCGGCGAAACCACCCCCGCGAATGGAAGGTCGCAACATTCCGGCCTGTCTTTTTATCTATAAATACACCTTGCACGGTGTATGTATTCTGATACAATGGGTTTCAGGTTAGGAAAAAAACGCAGGAGAAAAACCATGTTGAAAATTGCCATCTTTGGAAAGCCCATTGTTGAATTCACCGGCCCGGAACTGAAGAAGCACTGTCGCTCGTTCTTTGAGAACGGCATGAACAAATTCCTCGAATTCTCCACCAAGGGTCACCAGCTTGAATCATTTCATGGCATTGAGGTTCGGATTCCATACAGCATCGAAGCTGCTGAACGTCTTCTGGCCACCTGGAAGCGTGAATTGGTTGCCCGGGCCTCCAGTGAGAATAACGGCGGTCTGGACGCTGAGATACGCCTTCCCGACCCTGACGACGGTTCCGGCTATCCAGATCGCATTAGCGATCCTTACCGGATGCCGTGGGTTGACCTGGAAAGGCAAGGCTTCATCGAGGAGCACATGAAGCTTTTCGATGCGATCATGAAACCGGTGGACTTCGATATGATCGCCAAGGCCATCAAAGACCAAGCGGGCATTCTGGTTGATCTGGGCATGAAGTCTGCGGCACGGGACCTGACAAGCTTTCTCAATCTGATGCCGCGAGGCACCAACCCAGTGATGAAAACTGCCGGCCTCGAGTTCAGCAAGTATGGCGGCGGATCGCACGAGGGAATGGATCGGTATTACCTGATTCGCGACATGGAAGAAGCCCTGAGCGCCCTCGGCGTGGCAGAGCAGGAAACCGGCGTTGACGGACTCTGTGATGCGGTTTCGCGGATTACCCGCGAGCTGAATGCCTACGGCATGATTCGAGACATTCCGAGCCGTACCAAAATGGGCATTCCCGGCATTCTCACGGCCACTGTATACAAGGACAAGACCAAGTTTGTCCTTGCCCGCGACCATGCCGATGCACTGCTGAGCTTCATTGCCCTGCACGGTGATATTGAACTGCCAGAGCTGGCGGCTTAAGGGGGCATCATGACAAACACGGAAATGGATCTCAGTAAGCTCAACGGAGAAGCCCTTAAGGCTGATCTCAAGTGGAGGCTCACGGACGCCTACAAGGCACTTCAAAACGCCGTTGAGGCGAATCGCCAACTGTCACAACTGGGCGTCGGGATATCAACACCCGACCCGACCACTGTAGGCTCTCTGGTGATCAGTGCCTTCTTGAAGGAATGGGAATCAAAACTTACCCGTCAATACTCGGAAGGCACCCACGCTCGAGTCGACTTGCGCACGGACTTCCAGATGAGCACTCGCGAAGCCCGCGATGTTCTGTACAAAAGCCAGATCGATGAGAACGACTTCTCTAGCTGCGCCGATGCTCTTCTTGCCGCCTTTCCTTTCGAGGAGTGCGCCAAGCATGCAAGGCTCCAGGCGGTGACGCTCGAAGACCGGGGACTGCAAAAGTGCGCTGACCAGCTGGCCACCTCTTTGCACCTTGTCCGCTACGAGTACTCAAATTTCCGGCCGGCTGTGCGCACCCAGGGTACCCGGTTAATCTGCCCGTATAACTTCGGTTCTTTCTACTTTGGCGATCACTATGCCTCGGATGACCCCAGAGCCATGCAGGACCTGGCCCAGGAATTCCGGGTGCTGGAACAGGAAATGGGCGACGTAGGCATTACCGCTGCGTTTGCTGCCTGCGCTAAGGCCTTGGAAGGGGCAAGGCTCGCTTCCCGGACGAAGATTTGCGAAGGCGGGCCCGTTGAGTTTGTCGTCTTCAAGAACCACTTGGATATGCGGTTTGCGCCAGAGGCTACCGATATGTTGCTGGCCTTCCTGAAGCTGCACTCCAGCAAGTCGATCCTTGACGTTTCAGAGGTATAAGCATGGCTGCACATTCATTGTCCGTATCAGTCGACCTATCTTTCGATGAGACCGTTGCAACGGTTCGGTTCGGGGATCGTACGCCGGTGGTTGCTAAAGTGCTGGGGGTGGACCGTGAAAAAGGCTCCATTGTCAGAGTCTACCTGGACCGTTTTATTCATAAGGCCGTGCGTACTTACCGGCTTGAGAACTGGAATGCCCGGGGTGCCGTCTCCACCATTCTTGAAAAAACTCCGGAATTTGCAAAAAATTCCTGATAAGCACCTTGCATGGTGTCTTTTTTTCATTACAATCAGTTCCAAGAGCTCAGGAATACCTGAGCCACGATCAAGACCGGGCGGCACCTCTCCTGCCTGAGGCCTAACCTAACCACGCCGCCCGGTCGCCTACACCCAGACCCGCTTCGAGCGGGTTTTTTAATGCTTCACGCTCAACAATACACCTTGCACGGTGCATCACTCATGGTAGAATAGTCCCAGGTTAGGACATTTCTTCGAGCACCTTACAGGAGGCTCTATGAGTGATATTTCGAGCACGGATCTGGTTCAACAGGTCATCAATGAGTTTGGTGGTGATCGTCAGGCTGAGCACCCGGATCTGCCCAGGGATTTCTGGAAGCAGCTTGTTTGTAACGAGGAAACCCGGCTTGGTTACTGGGAGCTGGCTACCGTCGAGCAGTACCCGGAAGTGAAAGAAGAGAAACTGCATACCTCTCATGTTCTCAATGTGATTAAGGACAATGGCGGGTCAAGCTGGGAGGTTTACCCAGGCATTCCACCCAGTGACTGGATCGAGGACGTCGAGAGTGGCGAAACTCTGTTGGGTTACTGGGAATATGTGGTTGAGCGGGTAACTGGTTCCCTGCGGATGCTACGGGCTGAGCGGGCTGCTGGTCGAGCCTGAAGACAATATTCCTACTCTTTCTGGGCCCGGTTCATTCCGGGCTTTTTTGTGCCTGGCGTTCCGCCAGCCGGGGCCTGCGGCCCTTTGATGTGCACTGAGGCCGGTTGGCTACGCCACGGCTGCGCCGGGGTTTTTGGCCTATAAATACATCGTGCAAGGTGTATTTATGCTGGTATAATGGTTCTCAGGTTAGGACATCAATTCAAGCAGGAGACAGGCACATGTTGGCACCGGTCTATATGAACAGCGTCGAGTGGACCAAATTCCCGGTACAAGCTTATTTGCGCGATGAGAAGACCATTATCACCGTCGACAAGGACACCGGATCCGTTACCGCTAAAACTGTCGGGTCCGATACCAGTGGGACCACGATTGCGTCGCATAACACTTCCCTGCCCTCGTACCGGGCCTTTTTGGAATTCTGGGGCGTGGTGTTTGGCAGCCTCAGCAAAACCTCGATCGCCTTTAATCAGCTTGTTGCCGAGCTAAAGGCTGGCAGACTCCGGCAAGATGAGGACTGCCCTTATCTGTTCATGGACATGACCCAGCCGCACGGAGGCATTGAGGGTGCCTTCGCTCTTCTTAAGGCTGACCATCTTGGCGAATTATCGGACTACAACCCTGATCCTCACTATGTGAATCAGGCCTTCGGGCTGGCGGAAGACAACCGTATCAAGTTTTACACAGTGATTGAGGATTTCGAGGGCAATGACTTCCCGGTTGGCTATGCCGTAGGTGTATCTCGAGTGCCGGGGCAAGTGCCCGAGTTCAATCTCGACAGTACCGTCAGAAATAAGGAAGGAATCCTGAAAATCGCAAAGCGCCATAAATCGGGCCACTCCATGTCGATCACTCCAGAGATGTACCTTGGCAGACGCGAGCCGGAGCTGGCCGGAGACTTTGAAGACGATTGTCCTTTTTAGGACGAGCTGAACTCCAGGCTACACCTGTGACCCGATCGAGCCCGCATTGCGGGCTTTTTTATGTCTGGCGTTCCGCCAGTCGGGGCGCGGGGCGCCCTTATGTGTGCACTGAGGCCGGTTGGCTACGCCACGGCTGCGCCGTGAAACACCACCCAAGTTATACACCATGCAAGGTGTAATTTTGCTATACTGTTCACCGGTTAGGAAAACAGCAGGAGAACAGTGATGAATGAATCCGCGTCGATTATCGACCAGACGGCCTTTGGCATGGCCGCATCTGACCACCTCGCCTTCCTCGATGGCAGTGGCTTCGATAAAGAGCCGTATGCCGGCTATCTGGCATTTGAGAAATTCGCTAACGAAAACCCGGAAGCAACCGACTTTCCCGAAGATTTCTGCCCCTGGTCTCAGCATGAGGGCTTCTCTGCCCAGGAGATCCACTATTTCATCCAGTCACAGGCGGCCGTCCTGAAAAACACCTTCCACGACATCCTGAGCCTGACGAAACAGGGCATCGTGTCGGCCGCGATCAACGACGAGATCCCTCAGGACATGAATGACCTGAACCTTGAGGAAGCGGCAAACCGTGGACACCGCGAGTCTCAGATTGAAGCCTTGCAGAACGAGCTGAGCCAATTGCAGGCCATCAAAACGGACCACCGCAAGGTTCTTACCGATCTTCAGAAACGCCGTTATGAGGAGCTGGTCGGAAAGCTCCGCGATCGTGGCATTGAAATTCCTTTCAACGTGGAGCTCTGAATCATGAACAAGCGCATACTTTTTAATAATCGAGAAACCCATAGCCGGCTCAGAAACGGCCTTATCAAAACCATCGGCGTTGAAATCGCCGACCTGCGATATCCCAGCCTCCAGACCCGCACGGAGGAAGATGGCGTTCTCCAGATCCAGGCGGTCAACTCAAAAGAGAAGGTTGCCACCGGCTATGTGGAAATCCCCTTTCAGGAGTCGGTACTGCGCGGGCTGGCGGACCACTTCCTCAAGCTGGCTGCGGTGGCCTCAGGATCTGAAATTGACGTAAAGGCCGCTGGCCTGGAGCTGGTTGTCGACCACCAGATAAAGAGCCAGTCCATGGCTTACGAAGACTTTTTCGGAATGCTGGACGAAATGCTGGGGCAGTTTTTGAACGGTGAGGAAGCTGCTTCGCTTGCCGATCAGGGCATGGAAGCACAGCTCAAAGTCATAGTGACCCACGGCATGATCGATCGGCTTCTGGATAAGCTGGCAGAAGAAGGCATTTGGGATCGAAACGTCATCGACTCCATCTATGAGCAAGGCTGCCAGCGCCTCCAGGCAGCCTGATCCTTACCAACAGAAGCCCGCTCCGCGGGCTTTTGTGCCTGGCGTTCCGCCAGCCGGGGCGCGGGCGCCCTTTTCTGTGCACTGAGGCCGGTTGGCTACGCCACGGCTGCGCCGCGAAAACCCGATTAAATACACCTTGCGTGGTGTATGTTGCATGGTAAAATGGCTTTCAGGTTAGGACAAATCAGAAAGCAGGAGAAAGACATGCAGTTACGCACCCGCGACGTTCAAGCCCTGATCAATGAGTTTGGCGGCAGCATTAGGGAAGAAAACGGGGATTACCCGGTCGATGATTGGGCCAGCATTGTGCTGAATGACGGCACCCGACTTGGTTATTGGGAGCACGTAGCCAGCGAGATGGATCAGAACTCGAGGGCTCATGGGTTGTCTACCATCAGCGTGCGCACCGCGGATGTAGAGGCACTAATGAAGCGTTGCGGTGGTTCCATTTGGGATGAGGACTCTCTGGTTCCCGTTCGTGACTGGAAAGCCGAAGTGAGAAGCGGTGAAACCCGCCTTGGTTATTGGGAGTACGCATTGCAGAACCGCCCTCGACCCTGGGTTCTGAAAAACAGCAACGATGTTCCTCCGACACACAGGTTCTGGAACGGCGGTTCCAGTGACTCCTATTTTTTGGGTGATATTCGATCAGCTCGCCGGGTTGCCAGCGATGAACTGAACGAGGTTATGAACAACCCCATTTTCTCGGGAATGCTGGGCCTCAACTGGATTCACGTTCCCCTTGCCGAGCTCATGAATTCAGCCGATCCAATCGACGCCATGACCGATGACCTCAAGGCCTTTGTCATGCGCGAAGGGCTTCCCCATTTATCCGCTGATGAATTGATTGTTCATGATGAGCTTAACGGCATCCAGCGTCTCTATCTGGAGCAATTTGTTGAGCAGTGGGAAGAGGCTATGGAAATGGATTCAACGACGGATACCGGTGATTCAGGCTTAAAGCCTGGTGCTCCAAAGATCTCCACGGTATATCTGGATTTGCGAGTTGATTACGAAATCAACGGTGAAAGCGTGGAAAATATGGCGAGCAACCTTCGGTCAGCAATCGAGCGCGAAATCGGAAACGGCGCTTTGACCGGTGAGACTATGGCCGAAGTGGATGAATACGCCATGGATGTCATTGACTCGCCTGCCGAACTTGAAGAGCTGGCGGTCAAACGCCTGATCAAGAACGGATATGACCCGTTGTTGGCCAAGGCTGTCGCCCGATATGGAATGATGCCCCCTTCTGACTTCATCGAATCCATTGCCGGCAGTGCTGCCGTACTCCGGAGGGACGCCTGATGTCTCGACAGATCCTTCAGAATGAGCTTGCTGAGATTGTCACCGGGCTCCTGGTGAAGCCGGAATTGCTTGGCCAATTTCCCGATGAAGAGCGTCACATCGAATTCATCCACCAAATCGGCAAAGTGGTCGCCGAATTTTGCGGCGGCCAGATTAACGGAGTTCACGCTCCAGACGGCAGTTTTTCCGGTCAGCCGTTCTGCGATGCTCCGCTGATGTCCGTTTGGCCAGATGACCGGCTGCCTGATTTACAGCACTGCGTTTGGGGTCCTTATGATCCTGAGGGCTGGGAAGGCGTCACTGCCGATACGATCGGCATTGAGCAGGCCGGCGAACCGCTCCCCATGAAACCCGGCGAGATCCGGAAAGCGCTTCAGTCTCTCCTCGCAGAAGCACACCGGGCGCAGGTCTCGGAGAGTCGAGCATGAACGAGACAATTCCGGCGTGGGAGTCTTTCCAAGGACGTCCCCGCCCTCACAAGGGCATGAAAGTGAAATTGTACAAGAACCTGAACCGCCAGCGACGCTTCTCCGTGGTTGCCATGGAGGGGGAGCATAAAGGCAAAGTGCTGGGTTACAGTCCCGCTGTTCAGGTGCGATCCGTGGAAATGAAGGTTTCGGAAGCCGGCCGGCAAACGGTGATTCGCAAAGGCGTCCGAAACGTGCACGCCCACTGCATCTGCCTCGTTGAAGATCTGGCTTCCGAGCTGCCATCGGACGTGAACACGGAGAAAGCAAAGCACATCACTTACCAACCATTTTTGCGCGGTCATTTTTGGGACCGCGATCATCCCGAACAGCCAATCTGGAAGCTCGACAGTGCCTGGGCCTATGGCCCGGATCTGATCTGCCCGGCTTAACCTTACAATCCCGTTATCTGGCTCGCATCTTGCGAGCTTTTTTGTGTCTGGCGTTCCGCCAGCCAGGGGCGCGAGCGCCCTTTTCTGTGCACTGAGGCCGGTTGGCTACGCCACGGCTGGCGCCGTGAAAATTCCACGCTGTACACCTTGAAAGGTGTCTGTGTTTTGCTAAACTATACACAGGTTAGGACTACGCAGGAGAAAGAGATCATGATTTCCAATGCAGCTACATCTGTAAACGACGCCATAGGCCGGTTTCTGGACTCCGATGAGGAGTTGCCGGCTTACCGGGTGACCGATGAACGCGACCGATACAACAACCCTGTTACTCGCCTCACAACTGGCTCCGCAGTAAACCGGATTGAGGGCATTTCTGTCTCTGCTTCCGAGTATCGGGACGGCTCCGGCGCGATCTGCTACGTGACCAGCGCTTCCCGTCCGGGCTTCCCAAGCCAGCACTTTAACGGTGCAACCTGGCAGGAAGCGTTCCGAAAAGGCGCAGCCTATCGTCGCCAGTTTCTTTCTTGATCCCGGGGACAACGATGGAATCAGCCAAATCACTCAACGTGCTCATTCGTGAGCTTGTCGCCAATACTGAGGCCATGGACAGCCTCAGCGGGAGCGATCGAAACTTCATCACCAACCTTCTGCAGGTTCAGGAGCGTAGTGGTAACAAGAAACTGACGCCCCGCCAGAAGAATCAAATCCGGGGAATCCTGAAGAATGCTCCGGGATTTCTGGAGGACACCCCATGAGTCTTGCCGTCATCGACACAGAGACAACCGGCCTTGATACAGAGCGGGACGAGATCCTTGAGATCGCCATTCTCGATGAAAACGGGGATGTGTTGCTGAACAGCCTGGTTCGACCGACCCGGCACACCGAGTGGCCAGCGGCCCAGCGAATTCACAACATTTCGCCAGAGGATGTTGCCAACGCTCCGACTCTGACGGATCTAGCCCAGCAGATCCACGATTCAGTGGACGGCCGCACCGTGGTCATCTACAACGCCGATTTCGATTCTGAGCTTCTGAAAGGCTACCTTGGTGGTGCCAAGGAAATCCGATGCTGCATGGAAGCCTACTCCTATCATCAGGAAACAATCACAGGTGAGCCCTGGCGCCGGCACAAGCTTGTTCAGGCGGCCTATGACGCGGATCACGATTGGGGCCAGGATGCGGCTCACCGGGCGATCCACGATGCCAGCGCCACCCTTACCGTCTGGAACTGGCTCGACCGCCAGTAGATTCACACCGGGAACCGTGAGGTTCCCGCCTCCTGGGCCTTTGGCCCTTTTGTGTGCACTAAGGCCGGTTGGCTACGCCACGGCTGCGCCGCGATTACTTTCCGATAATACACCTTGCATGGTGTTTTTTTGCTGGTAAAATGGCTTACAGGTTAGGTCATATACAGCAGGAGATTCTCATGTCAGGACAAAAGCTCGGACTCGAGTCAGCGCGAGTGATGGAAGCAGCCAATCTGCTTCTAACCAAGATCGGCCGGCGCCAGCAACTGGTCAGCTGCACCGGCTCGTACGAAAACGCATTCCAGTTCAAATCGGCCACCGGCAAGACCATCATCGTCCCGTGCTACCGCCGCAACGGCTGCCTGCTTGGGATTCGAAGCGTCTTGCAGCGCGTGAACGAGCGCCAGCGTTTTAGCTGGCTGATCAACGGCCAGGCCGATCGAAACATGCAGGAGCTGGCGTTCTTCGGAGAGACGGCCATCATCCAGTTCAGCCGTGACGAAGTTGTTTCTCTGCAGTATGACCAAGCAGTGGCGTTCAAGATCCCCCAGCCTATGGAGGATGCCGAACGCCGTACCGCTGTCATTGAGGCAGACGAGAACACCCCGCCGTTTCCGGAGATCACCAATCTGGTTATTCGGGATATGCGGGACCATCCGGTCGAATTTCCTCTCAAAACCATCTCAAGGGCCGCATAACCCGGTCCTCCCCATGCCTGGCGTTCCGCCAGCCTGGGGCTTCGCCCCTTTTCGTGTGCACAAAGGCCGGTTGGCTACGCCACGGCTGCCGCCGTGAAATTCCCTATTTATACACCTTGCATGGTGTACGCATTCTGGTAGAATAATCACATGAATCGCTGAAGCCACAACCCAAAGGAGGACGTCATGGCCAAGCAAAAAACCGCCACCCAAGAATCCGCTGTAAAGCGGGATCTGCGCAGCCCGAAGTATCGGATGCGCGTGGTCAAGGACAAGAACAAATACGACCGCAAGCGCGTGAAGCGGTCAGGCATGGAGAGCTATCAAAAAGCAGCGTAATCGTTGTTTTCTGATAGCTCTTCAAGGCAAGACTAGGTTAGGACAGGCAGGAGAGAACATGCATACGCACGCAATCGCAGACTTTCACGTTCCCAGTGTGGTCACCAAGAACCTGAAGATGAACATGGTTTCAGGACGGAGCACCCCGAAGGTACGGGTATCGTCCAACTTCCTCCCTCTGATGGGCTTTGATGAGGGACAGCGCATTATCACCACCCCATCGCTTGATGGTGGCTTTATCGTGCGCCCAAGCGACCAGGGGGACCACAAGATCTATAGTCGCCGCTACAACCGGGCCCGGACAAACAAGCCATTTGAGGCTGTCATGGAATTTGCCAATAAGCAGTTGATGCGGACCTTTCCGCCGGCCTGCGAGAGATTCCATGTGAAAATGCGCCACGGCGACATCAAAATCAGTCCCATCCCCAATAGGACCGCTGCGATTATTCGCCGCCTCTCCGGTCACAACCCGCTCAATGCGCTGGCGGCCATGACCGGTGGTGTCGACATTCACGCAATGGAGTCGGTTGGCATGAAGGTGGACGCCGTGATCGAGTATCGCCCGGACGAAGCCCGGGATGTGACTGCCGGCCGGTCCCTCTCGGAAATCAATGCCCTCAATACCCTGAGGAACGGCACCCCCAGAATCCTGATGAACGAGGACATTTACCAACTGGACCCGCGCATGCTGCGCAAGCTGGCGGATGAGGGCGACCCGATCTCCATTTTCTCAGCTGGAATCCAGTGTGATGACCACAGCCGGGCCAAAGGCGCCAAGGCGAAAGCCAAGAGCGTTGAGGATTTTTCCACCACCGTCGACATGATCTATCCCACCCTTCGGGCGATCGAAGAGCTTGAGCCCATGCTGGTAGTCGTGGAGAACGTTCCGGGCTTCGGAACCAGTGCGGCCGGGGACATCCTGAAGACGACCCTTCGTCGCTGGGGATACCACATCTCTGAGGCTGTCATGGACGCCCGGGACTACGGTGGCATCCAGAGCCGTCGCCGGTACCACATGGTAGCCAGTGTGTTCCCGGGTTATGAGCACCCGGCACCACAGGAGAGAAACACAACCCCGATCTGGCCAATTGTGGAAGCCCGTCTGCACGAGTGCCGTGACATTACGGATAGCTACGCCATTACCAGCCCCAAAGCGGTTGAGCGCGGTGGCAACTACATCACCCGGGAATCCACCTATTGCCCGACTATCATAAAATCACAGGATCGCCTCGTAAAAGACGGATGTTATATTGCCGATGGTGGCCGTATCTATGCCCCCAGCCCGGCACTTATCAAAGACCTGATGTCGATCCCCCAGGATGAAGAGGGTTTTGTGACCTCATGGATGGCCAAGGAGCAGGAAGTGGAACTGCTGGGGCAATCTGTTGACTACAGTATGCATAAGGCCCTGATGGGCTCCATCAAGGATCACCTGATTGAAAACGCCGGGAACCGGACGATTGTCCGGACCCGCCAAACGGAACTGTTTGCGAGTTAACAATGAGCAGACCCTTCATATTCGCCCTGACATGGCTGGCACTGATCGGTGCCAGCTCCCCCGCTCTGGCGATCAGCGTTCAGGATTACTTCTCCATTCAGGAGCAGGCCAGTGTTCAGAACGTTGAGCAGCGTCAGGCCCGTAATGCCCTGAATGGAGTGCACGCCGGTCTGTACGATGCTTTCGCTGCCATGCTTCTGGCCGGGGACGGGAAAATATACACTGCTAACGGCCCCCTCATTTGTGTTGAGCCTGGTACCCAGTTCCGGATTCAGACTATCCGGGACCTGATTGGGCAGGCGGTAGGTACCTTTGAGCGCCCGGCACTTTCTGCCCAAGCGCTGGAGGAGTTTCCACTGGGGGTGCACTTGCTTAAAGAACTGGCAAACAAGCACCCATGTACTCGTAGTGATCGGCAAGAAAACAAAAGGTAACTTAACTAATGGACACATACCGAATCTTCTTTTCAGTCTCGATCCTTACCGATACTGACGAGTTTTCCATGATTGTGATGAGAAATGGCGGCGTGCCGTTTCATAACTTAGCGGAGATGGACTGGGCCGAACTAGGGGATAACATCAGAAACCTTTTGACAGCCAGTCAGCCAGATATCAGCGACTCGGTTACGGTTGAGGTTTTTGACGACTCGCTGGAAAGCGCTACTAAGCCGACGTTGAGCGAAAACGACCAGTTTATGTACATGCGCGAGTTAGTCAGCAGAGCGAAACACGGTAATTTCAAAGCTCATGATTTGCGGAATAGCAGGTGGGTTACAACATACACAAAGTCGGCTCCACCGCAGACTTTCAATGGGGTGATAACCGTCCATGACGACGGATCCGCTGATATTTTGGAGGCTGCCCTTGACGGGATGGTTGAGCATTTCTTCTCAAGAGCACCACAGCCCTCAGGTCTTGGCGTAATGCCTGCGCTCTTTTCTGGGAGCCTTAGCTCTTCAGCCCGCCTTTCTGAAAAAATGCTTACCCTTTTTTGTGAGACATTCGGGAATCCCTTCGCCAACGATGTGACGGTGATGATGCTAAATGATGCACAGCAAACCAAATTCATAAATGCGAAGAATTTCATGGAGTTTACCTCGTGAAAATTTAATGCAGATCTAATCAACCTCATGCAGAAAACCCGCTTGGCGGGTTTTTTTGTGCCCTGCGTTCCGCCAGCCCTGGGCGCAAGCGCCCTTTTGTGTGCACTCAGGCAGTGGCGTAGCCACGGCTGGCGCCGGAAAATCTCTCCGCAATACACCTTGTAAGGTGTACCTGCCATGGTAAAATGGTTTCCAGGTTAGGACATCAACACAGGTAGGAGAATTTCATGACAGGCACCACCAACCCCAAAGAACTGGTTGTTCTCAGAATGCCGGCGGCTGCAGCGATGGAGCTGTTGAAGGCCACGGAGTTCGTTTCATGGGAGAACGACGATTTTCAGACTGGCGTACAAACGTTGGAGGACGGCCTTTCGGCGCCCTCCTCGGAAGTTGAGGCATTTCTTCTCTCCGGCCGGTACCTCCAAGAAGCCGGTTACGGTAAATCCCAGCTATACGAGCTGCTGCGAAACTCCCTCACCCCATCGAAACATGAGCTGGCGGCCCAGGACCGCACCATTCGCGATATGAAGATCCTTCGTGACCTGTTGCGTGGTGAGCCGATCAAGGTGCTGGCAGATCGGTACCAGCTGCCAAGCCTTGCCAAGAGTGATGCTGTTGCCATGGGCCTGAGGCGCCTGAGACAGGAGCGCGACTTCAAGTTCACCATTGAAGAGCATCAAGCATTACGTAAGCAGTGCGAAGGCTCTGAGGGCATTACCCGCCGCGTGCTGGCCGAGCTAGAAAGTGCGTTGGCTGAGCAGGAAAGCCCCAGTGAGCAGCCGGAGAAGATCGTACTGGACGTTGTGATCGATTCCCTGGTGGATGACAGCGAGCATCACGAAGACGATCTGGACGTTCCCGATGTGGTACCCGTTTCGGTTGACGCCTCAACGCCTGAGCATCTGCTGGCGGATGCTGCTCTGGATGTTCTGCACGCCACGGTAGCCATCAAATGCCTTGACGACTTTGAGATTACCGTCATGCGCAACGGCGTGCCGCTGGCAACGAGCGATAAGCACGAGGCCTACTCTCTCGCGAATGCCGGTGATGTGGTTGAGCGTGTCGAAACCGTCAAGAGAAACCCATTGGCCGAGAAATTCCTCGACGTTTTTCAGGATGCAGACGCGATCGAGATCAACGGATTCTTTGTCCGGTACTACGACGAGACCATTCACAGCGGTTCTGGTGCACCGGATGAAACAGTCATTGAGCTGTCCGTTGAGACAGAACACGGCATGCTCGAACTGAATGTTACTGAGCAGGATCTTGACGAAATCGAGATCGACGATGAGGGCAATACCTGGCGCGTAGCGGGCTGCAACGTGGAGTTCCACAGCGTTTCCCAGATTTCCACCAATCCGGTAGTGGAGGCCTGAGCCATGATCGACTCTATCGTGAATCGCGGCATTGAGGACCAATTCGGGTTGCACGTCCAGTTGAACGCCCCCGAGTTCTTCGAGCGAGAAGACTTTATCCGGTATATCGAGACCCAGACCGTCTTTTCGTGGCACCAGGCGGGCAGCTGCCCTACGGAATGGTCCGACGTGGCCGTTCTCGTGGAACCCAACCTCCAAGGCGAAGGCGACAGCTCAGATATGCCTGAGGATCTTTGGGACACCATCCTCGGCGCCCTGAGAGCGAAATTCGGGGAAGACGGCGAAGGCATCCCCCACTTTGCCAGAAACCGACACATCGTGGTCCGCCTTACCAACATGGAAGCGGTTGAACCCGAGGACACGGAAGACCAGGATGAAGTACGGGGATACCGCCCTCCCATCCTCACTGCGCTTGCCAATAAATTCATTCAGGCATTTAAAGCTGCGAACGCCATCGAAGTCGATGGCTATTTTGCCCGTAACTTCCATGGAGAAATTGCCGATTATTCGGACGGCGATCCAGAAACACTGGTAGCTGACTTCTCTATTGAAACGGTCCATGGTGATATGGGTGTAATGATCTCGCTGGATGAACTCAGTCGCATCGAAGTGAACTTGGAAGATGATAAGTGGTATGTGGCTGGACGCGAGATCTGTCTTTACAGCGTAACGAAGTCGCCCCTAAACCCTACAACAGAAGACCTGCGCAATCAGGTTGAAGTGTTCACGGTTGAGCATGACGGCGAACACTACCAGTCGGTGTTTCCTTCGGAGCTGGCGGACAATTCAGCTTCGCACAGAACTTACGCGGAAGCAGCCAGGCATCTGATCATGGTGCGCGACCTGTTTCCCAGTCGTCTACGCTGGGGCTTCGAAGACCCTAAGGCTATCGCCAAAGCATTGTGGAAAGACCTCAGTACGGTACCGGTTCACCACGACGGGACATTGGATGATGAGTGCTTGGTCGAAGACTGGTTGATCTTTGCCGCCGGTACCCACCGAGAAGAGGTCTGGCATTGGTTCGAGGATTACTTCGACGTTTCTGTTGCCGACGACCTGATGAACCTCTGACCCGATTTCGATCCATAGACTGACAGGTAATGCTATGACCCAACATCAAAGACCCGCCACGGAAGCTACCAAGGCACTGCTAATGGTTTTTGGCAATGAATTGAAAGCGCTGACCGAGCATCGCGAGGGCAAGTCCCGCCCGATTGCAGCAATCGACATCGATAGCTTCGTTTCGGCTTTCGTCCATAACCACTCGGATCTGGTTGATCAGGCCCAGGGGCCAGATCTTGAAAATCTGACCCTTGTAACGGGCCGAGTCCATGGTGATGACGACGATACCTACTACATCATCGAAGGCGACAATCCCGAGTCTCGTTTTGCTCATGAGTTGTTGGGATTTGACCCTGATACCGCAGAGTCGATCCCAGAGGATGAGGAATCACGGTTCTACATAACCGACTGCGACCCGCTCAAGGTGGCCATTGACGCAAGGTTGAAGCCGCTACCCAAGGAGGAGGCTGCCGCTTAAATCTCCCTGCATTTTCAACTTCTCACCGAAGCCTGCATTCAGCGGGCTTTTTTTGTGTCCGCCGTTCCGACAGATGGGGCGCGGGGCGCCCTTTTGTGTGCACTGAGGCCGGTTGGCTACGCCACGGCTGCGCCGCAGGGAATTAACATCATGCACCTTGTTTGGTGTATTAGGCCTGTTAAAATGGGTGTAGGTTAGGCAAAAGCAAGGCACCAGAATTTGTTAAATACATAACGCCAGAATGGGTTGTGGAATCTCTACCGAATCCGAGAATTCAAGTCATAAGCCTGGGGCTCTACCAAAGAATCCAGACTGAAGAATATGCCATCCGACAATAAGGGTAGTTTGCCGTGATAGATTTCAGTGTTTTGTCCACATTACAACTCGCACGGGTCCTTGGACTTCTGGCTTTGACGCTAGTCATAGCCGGATGCGGTGGATCTGGAGGTTCGGGAGGAGATGAAACAACAGCCACACCGACATTTTCGACTGGCAAGGCTGAAAAAGGGCCGTACGCAATGGATGCAGTGGTTGTGGCAAATTTGCTGGATGACGGCGCTAACAGCCAGGCAACCCAGCGATTTGGCATGCGCGACGTGGGTGTTTTTGAGATTGATGTGAACTGGACTGGCTGGGTTCTGATCGAGGTTTCCGGCGACACTATTAGTGAAATAGACATCAATGCTCTTCAACCTGCAACTCTCACTGCGCTGACGCGCTTTACTGATGGCTATGGCCAGTCGAATGTCAATTCACTTACGCACCTTCATGCGCAAAGATCTCTTAACTTAGTTCGTGCTGGTAATTCGTTCCCATCTGCAACGGATCAGGCTCTTGCTGAGTTAAACGCAGCGTTTGCAATATCTGTATCAGACGTTGATGAGCTGGGCTCGTTATCGATCAGCCCGGATACCACTGATGCCGATCGGAACGATGCAGCTCTGTTTGTGCTTTCTGCTGCTTTGTCTGTAAAAAACTCGGTGAACGGGGATTTGACGCTTATGGCGGACGACTTTGCGGATGACGGCATTCTAAACGGTGCCGGCGGCAACGTACTGGATGACCTTCGCCCTATTGCAGAAGACCTCGATTTACAGGTGCCCATGGAGAATATTCGAACCCTGATGGGGCAAGTTGTTGGTTATGAGGCCATGCAGAATACCCTACCCGCTTGGGTTACTGGGCCTGTGGAAATTCAAGACAACGTTATCTCACAGCAAGACCAGGACTTTGAAGTTGAATCGTTCGATAGAACCTCTGGTGACTTGGTTCTCTCTGGCCCTGACGCGATGAATATTCGGGCTGGCTCCATTATTTCCGCCTCTGATCCTCAGACGGCGCCGGTGGGCTTCCTGAGGAAGGTTGTTGGAGTCGACAGCGTTAATGGGAAGCGGATCGCAGTGACAGAACCGGCTAACCTGGCTGATGCCATCAAGAGCGGTCAGGTAAGCATTCGGGCTGGGGATGGTCGCGCCGAAGAAAACGGCTCGCGTACCCTGACCACTGCAGTTCAGTCCCGGGGCGCTATTGCGGAATACGCTACTAACAACTTTCTCCCTTATAGAACCATGAAGTCGCCCTACCCTTACCGTAAGCAATTCTCAAAGGGCTATCAGTTAACTGGACAGTCGCTGACGCTCCCTGACTCATTGTTCACTGAGGATTTATTGGTCGTTGCTACCCCCTCAACAGGCTTCCAGGATGAATATGATGCTTTGGCATACTGTGCTATTTCGGGTCTGACGGTTGATCGTCACCGTGAGGTTTTCAGTTCTGATTGCGCCATTAGATCAACGAAGCTTTCTTTTGGCTCAACGCGCTATGGGGTACTTTCGAACTTCGATGTTGGAGCTATTTGGGGCATTACCGGCCCCGTATCGAATGCATCTTCTCACGCTCGGGCCGGCGCCATTTTCGGCAGCAGCTTCGCAGCCGATTTTAACTTTAGGGTGTTTTCTGCAAACGAAGGCAGGGTTCGCGCAGTACTTGATGTCAATCTCGATGCCGGCGCCTATTCCAGGCTTGATGCTAACGGGAACCGAACCGGATCTCTGCAGTGTGACGACCGTGAGGACAATGAGGTTTACGATCGTCTCACTAGAACTTTCGCCGTGCCGGCCGGACCTATAATCATCGCAGCTGACTTCGGATGGCGCTGCAGTGTGGATTTAACCCTGGCATCTAACATCGAGGGCATAGTTGGCGGCGAAATCTCTAAACGGGAGAAGCGTGAATTTATCTGGCGTTTCCATGAAATCGACGGAATTACAGCCTCTTCGACGGTACTCAATGACACAGGGCTTGAGCCTACCTTTATCCGTGACGGACGAATGTCTGGCTCGGCCAAAACTAAGCTGGACATCCGTGTTGGTACCCGACTCTATGACTCGTTTGGATTGCTTATTGGACCGTATGCACAAGTCGAGGGGGCTTTCGAAACGGCCGCGATAGACAAGATTGCGCAGTTCGAAACCTATGACGCATACACTGATAACCTTCTTGGTTACTACGTCCAGGTGTCTGCCGGCGCTACGGCATCTGCGTTTTTCCAAAGCGACTCATGGAAAGCGTTTGCAAGCGGGTTTGGCCTTTTATCCCCAGCAGGAGATCTGGCTTATACGTTTGAGGCAACGTCAGAGCTTAAGAAACAGGATACTCCGCCCATTATTTTTGCGGCCTCAAGATATAATGTAGGCCCAAAAGACCCTTTCGGGGTCTCGGGATTCACCATTGACTGGATTGAGGTTGCTCACCCAGACAATGGAGATTACGATCCAGTTTATCAGTTACGAATGGCCAACTCTCCTGCAGAACTGAAAAGCAGTTTCGTTGCAGTGGCTGACGTTGAAGCTGGCCCTGTGAGTATTGATGAATTTAAAACCCTCAGTGGTGGATCATCCGTTTTCGCAGGACAAACTGGCGTCAAATACCTCTGTCTTTTCGCCTATCACACCCCCGAAAAAGACCCGAACAAAGCATTTGGCTGCAGCCAAGCATTGGCTCTTGAGCCAGCAGAATGATACAAGACATTATTCGCGAGTCATTTTCGACCCGCCTGCCGATGAGACCTGCGAATACTGCACTCGATATAAGGTTCCCCATCCATGCCCGACATCTATGATCTCTCAGGCCCATTTGGTACTCGTTTCAAGACGAACGGTGTTCGCTTCGAGCCCTTAAGTGAGGTTATACCTAGCCTGGAGTACATCAAATTCACGATGATTCAACCGTCAGCGGGTGATGTTATCGATATGGCTCATCAGCGGGCCGGAAATGCTGAGATGGTTTTCGTTAATTCCGGCAAGCGGGAGGTTCTTGAGGTATCAGGCGCCTATTTATGGCGTTTTTTGACCGCTGTCCCTCATAACCTGGCCGACGAATCGGGCACAAATTATCGCAATGAAACCTATGGTGGCGTAGAACCTGAACGCTTGGTAGATATACTCCGCCGGATTTATCGACACCTTCTTATACCGAACGAAACAATCAAGGAGAGTGCAGAGGCTGAGCGGGTTTCGAGCATTCTTGTCGATCGAGAGGGCTACGTTCATGCCCAGATGGGGCCAACTATCAGCGAGGAAGACGCTCGAGAGATCGAAGAGCTCCTGAACGGTTATCTGGCCGAGAATCAGGATAAGGTGATATCTGAAATCCAGTTCTGGATGGACCACATTCTTTCTTCTCCGCCTTTAAAACAATCGTTCGAGCGGGACGGTGATTGCCTCAAGCCGGTATTCACAGAGATCCAGTGGCCTGAGAAGTTAAGTGAACTTTCATGGAGGGACTTCATGGGTTCGCTCACCTCTCAGACAACCAACGATTGCCCCGCCTATTTGAGCGTTTCTGACTGCTGGGATAAGCAGTGCGACGAAATGGTTAAGAATGCGCTGAAAGCCCTTTCAGAGTCGCACAGCGGCTCCCGGGCACTTAAGAGGCTGGCGGATGTTGCTCTGGAACACGGTGTTGATCTGACAAAGGTGAACGGTACCCAGGCGCTGTTCGAACAGTTTTCAAAGCAGGCTGAAGCCCTTGGCGAAACAGTTCTCAGAGATCATTCGCTCACAAACTGAGACTTTTCGGCGCAAAAGCAGAAATCAATCAACTCTCTGATGCACGCTTCGGCGTGCTTTTTTATGTCTGGCGTTCCGCCAGCCCTGGGCCTACGGCCCTTTGTTGTGCACTGAGGCCGGTTGGCTACGCTACGGCTGCGCCGCGGATAGATAGGCCATAAAGCACCTTTCAAGGTGTACTTATTCTGGTATAATGGTTATCAGGTTAGGCAAACGTACAGGCAGGAGCACGATATGGCACAACCCAGCACCCGATTTGGCTTGAAGATCATCCGCTGCCCAGACGCTATGCGATGGTATTCCTCCCACATCGGGGAAACTTTCCCGTTGCTGGCGGATTTCGGGGACGAGTTTAAAAGTCGCGAACCGGAAGGTTACGTCAATTTTATTCAAAAAGGCGACTGCGAGGTGGTCGAACTCACCCAACCAGCCAGCTAGCACGATGCAACACCTCCGCCCTGCCCGCCATTGAGTGGGCTTTTTTGGTGCGCCCGGCACGGGCGCACTCCTGGAGGTGCAAGTCCTCCCGTGAGCTGGCCACAGCGAACGAAGTGAAGCGCAACTGCGGAAGGGTGACCGACCGTGGGGAGGAAGCGTGGAGCGTAAACCGTGAGCCGATGAACAAGAATCGGATATGAGGCACTGCCAAGCAGGGCGAGCGGGCCAAAAGCCGCGAAGCTCTTGTGGCCAAGGCGAAGTGGTGTAAATCCGGCGGTTGTGCGGCGAAGGAGTGTGTTCTTACCCGGGGAGATCTCGCCTCATGCCTGAAAGGGCGACGTGGCAACACGGAGCGAGAAGTCAGCAGAGGCCATAGTAACCGCTAACACAGGGCGAAGGGCCGAACGAGAAGGAGCGTCAAACGCCTTGTCGATGAGCACTGTACGGCATCAGATGCCCGCGCCAGCGGGGCGGATCGCGCAACGGACAGGTGAAGCCTTGCCGAAGGCGATGAGCGATGAAGCAGGACTCCCGCGACAAGAACCGGAAGGCGCAGGGCGAAGCCTGCTTGAGCAGGCGTTCGCACGAGAGAATATGCAGCGGGCATGGAAGCGCGTGAAGGCCAACAAGGGAGCGGCAGGTGTGGACGGGTTGGACATTGCCCAAACCGCGGAACACCTGCGATGGGCGTGGCCTGAGCTTCGCCAGCACCTGCTGAGCGGCGCCTACCAACCACAGCCCGTCCGTCGGGTAGGCATCCCGAAGCCGGACGGCAGTGAGCGGGAACTGGGCATCCCCACCGTCACTGATCGTCTGATTCAACAGGCACTGTTGCAAGTGCTGCAACCTCTGATTGATCCCACCTTCAGCGAGCACAGCTACGGCTTCCGCCCGGGCCGTCGGGCCCACGACGCCGTGTTGGCTGCGCAGCGTTACGCCCAACAGGGCCGCCATATCGTGGTGGACGTCGACCTGTCGAAGTTCTTCGACCGGGTCAACCACGACATCCTGATCGACCGCCTGAAGAAACGCATAAACGACCCCGGCGTTATCCGGCTGGTTCGTGCGTACCTGAACGCGGGCATCATGGACGGTGGTGTGGTCATGGATCGGCACGAGGGCACGCCGCAAGGCGGGCCATTGTCGCCGTTGTTGGCCAACGTTCTGCTGGACGAGGTGGATAAAGTGCTGGAACGCCGGGGGCACTGCTTCGCCCGTTACGCCGATGACTGCAACGTCTACGTTCGCAGCCACAAGGCGGGAGAACGGGTCATGCAGTTACTCCGCCGCTGTTATGGAAAGTTGCGTCTGGTGATTAACGAAGCCAAGAGCGCGGTGACCAGCGTGTTCGGGCGCAAGTTCCTCGGCTATGCCCTGTGGCAAGGGAGGAACGCTGAGGTTCGACGCGCGGTATCCACCAGGGCGTTACAGGCGTTCAAGCTCCGGATCCGGCAACTGACCCGGGGATCAGGGGGTCGCAGTATTGAACAGGTGGTAGAGCAACTCCGCCGATACCTGCTCGGCTGGAAAGGGTACTTCAGGCTGGCGCAAACGCCACGCATCTGGCGATCACTGGATGAGTGGATACGTCGTCGTCTGAGAATGCTCCACCTCCGGCAGTGGCGGCGGGGTAAGACGATCTACCGGGAGCTGGTCCGGTTGGGTGCCAGTTCCTGGGTGGCTGAATCTGTGGCGGCTCTGAGTCGCCGCTGGTGGCACAACAGTCGCTCTGCCATCCACAATGTCCTGACGATTGCCTACTTCGACCAGTTGGGAGTGCCGAGACTCTCGTGAACCCTCAACGTCTCGAACCGCCCGGTGCGGACCCGCATGCCGGGTGGTGTGGGAGGGGTGGAGCCTCATGGCTCCCCCCTATCCCGATTGCCTGGCGTTCCGCCAGCCGGGGCGCAAGCGCCCTTTCTTGTGCACTGAGGCCGGTTGGCTACGCCACGGCTGCGCCGCGGTTAATTAGCCTTAAATACACCTTGCATGGTGTACGCATTCTGGTACAATGGTTTTCAGGTTAGGTAATCACGCAGGAGAGTTCCCATGATTTTGACATTCCGTAAGTTTGTGAAGGCGAAGTACGACGCCCGCCCAAAGCTGAAGACTTACTACGGGTCGTTTGAGACCTATTTTCAGCATTACTTCCGGAACCATCGGTATGCCGAGTGGTTGGAGACCCTGCGCGATTCTGAGCCCTCACTGGGCTTTGTGAACAGCATCGCCCGGAACTACATCCAGCTCAGTGGTGTCCAGCCCCGGGAAATCTCCCAGATCCTGGCGGGCATTTCGCGCCAATACAATGTCGAGATCCCGGCCGTCGAGGGCATCCTGACCCCTGAATACTGGGAAGAGAAGGCAGCCCAGATGCACCTGACTCCCAACGACATTCAGAAGGTGGCCTGATGAGCTATAGCGACGCCGAGATCCGAGCTTTCAGAAAGATAGCTGCCGGTGATACCGGCAGCGGCCGGAAGGCCAGTGACATCATGAAACAAATGCGTGAGGGGGACAGGGCCGACCTGCAACACAAGGTGCGCGTTGGCCGCCTGACGCAATCACAAGCTGAAGCCATCTTCGGAGGACCGCTATGAGGCTCCTGATTGCCCTTCTGGGCGCCCTGCTCTTTTCCCAGGCCCAGGCATTCGATGTGCAGGGCACCGGCTACATCTACCGGGCCGTGGACGGTGACACCTACTGGGTCTCCGGCATCGAGCCGCAGGTCTACCGCCAGCTCTTTGCCCATTCGCGAGACAGGAACCACTTCAACGACCGGTACCGGAGTGTGAAGATGCGCCTTGGCGCGGTTGATACGGCAGAGTCTGTCCATACCAATGAGGCCCGCAACACCCTCAGGGGCAAGTCGATCAGCGCTCACATGAAACGCCTGACGGAAGACCAGCAGGTCACCTTCCGATGTTGGGATGTGGGTAAGTATGGACGCCCGATATGCTCTGTTTCTGCGGCCAACATTGGGGATATCGGCCTGTACCTGATCCAGAACGGCTTTTCTGAATACATCACGCACTGGGGGCGGCACCCCTATATGGACGCCCAATACCGCCAGGCTGGCGGCGGTTAGACCGCCAGCAAACAGCTCTAGCGCTGTATCTCTTTAATGCTTTTCCGGGGAAATAATTCACCGATACACCTTGCAGGGTGTATTTATTCTGGTAGAATGGTTTCCAGGTTAGGGCAATTTGAAGAGGCAGAGAGACATGGGCATTTACAAAGAGATCGCAGTTAAGCAACTGTTCGACATCACCAACATCAAGCGCATCTTTGAGAGCCATCTGGATCGCGAGACCCTGGAGAGCTACCGCCTCCCGATCTCCAACCCCAGCGCCCAGGTTATCGTGGGCCTTTCTGGGGGTGCTGACTCCTCCGTGCTGGCACTGTTCGCCGCGGCGTACCTGGCGCCGCACTACAAGAACCTGACATTCCTTTTCACCGACACCGGTGCTGAGCCGGATAGCTGCTACACCGCCCTCGATCAGATCGAGGAAATGACCGGCATCGCGGTTACCCGCCTGCAGCCGGAGAACGACCTGTTCGGCCTGATCGACAAGTACAACGGCTTCCTGCCGTCTGGCCGGGCCCGGTACTGCACCCGCCAGCTCAAGATCGACCCGCTAACCCAATACATGGCCACCATCCCGGCTGACAACGGTTACGTGTCGCTGGCGGGCATCCGGTACGACGAGGCCGACCGGGACGGCATCAGCTTCCAGTACAGCATGGAGACGGACGCCAAGGCCGCGTTCCCTTTCATCGACCTGAAAATCACCAAGGCGATGGTATTCGACATTCTGGACCGCACCATCGGCATTCCTGAGACCTACAAGTACCGCTCACGCAGCGGCTGCTATAACTGCTTCTTCCAGCGCGTAGCGGAGTCTGTGGGCATGCTGGTGAACGACCCGGACAACTTCGAAATCACCGAGCGCCTGGAGAAGCTGACAGCCGAGGACGAGAAGCGCTGGGACAACATCCCCGTGACTCTGACCGAAGCGGGTTTCCCGGCGGCATACCCGGTGCCGGCGTTCATCGATATCCGCAAGGACGAGAAGGTACCCAAGAAGGCCCCTGAGCGGGTTAAGACACGCAAGGACGACCAGACCGAAGACCTGTTTGGCTTCGAGCCTGAGACCGACGAGCTGGCGTATGACGAGCTGTTCGTGGCGTTCGCCCTTTACACCGACTCTCGCATTGCCCAGTTCACCGGCCGGGAGTTCACCCCAGGCACATACTGGCAGGAGCTGATCACCCTCAGCCCTTCCCTGACTGGCATCAAGTCCGCCGTGGGCAACCACTACAAGTTCAAGGCCACCACACCCATGCCCCACTACGATCTGGCTGACATGAAGATTGTCATTACCCAGATCCGGTTCCCCAAGGGCACCATCGATACTGGCAAGCCGGCAGCGGAGTCCTTCACCTGGAAAAGCGAGACCGCCTACAAGCAGCTTCGCAACCTGGTGAAGCACTGCCAGGCGGTCCTGCAGGAGGCTGACCTCAAACGCCGCTACGAGGACGCTCTGGGCGTACTGGAGAGCGACCCGGCAGACGAGCGCACCGCCATGGACGCCGCCGAGCAGGTGGACGTGCTGGCTGCCATGATCGCCCGACTGCCCAAGGTAACCGGGGAGCTGGCATGGGAAGGCCTCTACACGCCGAGCAAGGACGTCTCTGAGCAGGTCCAAATGCAATTGGACGGGGTTAGCGTCCAGACCGAGCGCACGGCCGCCAGAGAGGGCCTGGAGCACGACGAAGTGCCCATGGCCTGCCTCGCCTGCTCAATCTGAGCGGGCGCAGCCCGGCAGGCTTCGGCCTGCCCCTCCGCTTCGCGGATTTCTTGTGCACTGAGGCCGGTTGGCTACGCCACGGCTGGCGCCGCTGGAATTAAGATTTATACACCTTGCGTGGTGTTTAATGCCTGGTAAAATAGGTTTCAGGTTAGGCAAACAACAGAGGCAGAGGCATCATGAGCACCCCAGAACGTACCGCTATTTTCATCGATCCCGTTAACCGTACTGTCACCGAAGTTCCGTACGACGGCACCCTTGAACGATTCACTGAATTGACTGGCGCTGACAGGATTGAGGCGACCCCAGTTATAAACGCTGGGCCAGGGGGGCGACTCGATGAAGAGGGCTTTTACATCGAAGGAGAAAATCTGTTTGAAGGTTATCGATATGACGATTCGATTCTTTTCGATGGTGATGCCTTGTTTACGCACTTCTGTTTCTTTCGTTTTCCCCTATATCCGGGGCTGGTTGCAGGACCAGTTCTGATCGCAGGCGTAGACGAGAATGGCAAGAGTTGTGCTCCAGGAATCACTGCAGAACAAATTCAGAAACACATCAAATGGCTCGGGATGAGCCTGACTTGAGGCCAGCGATAGCTGGCGCTGTATCAACATAAGACCACAAGGACCGATGATGAGGACACTGAGAGATCTTTTCCGACACTACCAGATCGCCAACGAGCGGGTTGATCAGGAGGTTTTGCGACTGCGCTTTGAAGGCGTGGATGAAGGATTTGAAGAACATTTGGCCAAGTGCCTGCCAGAATCCGGGTATCCGTGCGACTGGGTTACGATGCTGGCGAAGCCGATCGGGGAGCAAATAAAACAGGCTGGCGGGTTCCAGCGGGTGGAAGTGCTGGGCCCCATGGGCATAGGAGCTCGGGTCAGTTTTCATTGCTACAAGAACGCGGACGATTCGATTGAAGACATCCAGGTGATGACTGTGGAGCCATGCCTGACTGATCTCTCGGACTCTCCGCTTCGTGTTGTAGACTACTCGACTAACACAGGTCGTTATGCGCCCGGGACTACCGGTGAGGTTAACGGACTGAACCACCCGTGCCGGCCGATCGATCCCCGAACGGCCGGTGACGGCTGGCTGCAATATCTCAGCTGACATAAGCCGTTGCATCAGAGCCCGCCTAGCGGGCTTTTTTTGTGTCTGGCGTTCCGCCAGCCGGGGCGCGGGCGCCCTTTTGTGTGCACTGAGGCCGGTTGGCTACGCCACGGCTGCCGCCGTGAAATCCTGACTAAATACACCTTGCAAGGTGTCTTAGATTTGCTATAATTCTCTACAGGTTAGGCAAACAAACACAGGCAGGAGAACACCATGATTAACTCAACCCCGATCCCTTTCTTCACTGATGACATCGCCATCGTTGCTCACACCACTTCCAGCGACATGAGCGACGCCATTGGCAAGCCGATGACCATCCGCGAGTTTGGCGAGCGCGTTAACGGCCCGGTTTATCTGGGCACCACCGATAACGGCGAGCTGTACGCAGCTGCCGGCCGTTACCCGAACATCCAGTTCCTCCACGGCCCGGAAAACATTCAGGCCGCCGCTTAATTCCAGTTTTGGCTGGCAGTCTTTCCGCTAACGGGCTGCCAGCCCTTTTCGAATTCCGAGGTATCGATATGAGTGCCCAACTTAAACTGACAGACATCTTCTCTGCAGACGACAAGTGCGAGTTCCATGGCGCAGCCGCCCTCCCCTTGCCGAGCAGCTTCAATCCGGGATCAATCTATGTGCGCGTTCACATCCGGATCCACACCCCCAGCTATCGCATTGTCAGCAACAGCCACCCCCAGTTCCCGGACGCCGAAAGCAACGATGCCTTTTACGAACAGATGGGCGCCCTGCTGAGCGACGAGCACATGATTGTCGACGGCACCTACGCCAGGACTTTCGGAGAAGTTCCGGAGCGTCTGCACATTCATCCGGATGATCTTAACGGGCTGGTTTCCCTCGATCGCCTGGTGCGCATCGTTGAGGCAATCAAGTCCGGGAAAAGCAAAGAGAGCAGCCTGCGCTGGATCGACATTTATGCCATTTGTGAGGAGCTGGATGATGACGAGAAACTGAACCGGCTGACCTACTACCGTGAGGAGCTGGCTGAGACCCTTCTCGACTCTGCTTACACAGGAAAACGAAAGGTCTACCGAGACATAACAGGCCATGGACTGTTTTACGAGTATGGTGCAATCAACTCGGGCTTTCCTGGTCTGCAGTTTGTGGAGCATTTTTCGACTGGCATGGGCGCTTGTCCGATCGCCCGCCAGTTCGAGAAAGAGCTGATTGACGACCTGATCAATCAAGGGCTGCTTCACGAGCGAAGCAAAGACGGCCGCCTTTGGCACCGCGCCAGCCTGAAGACCGAGCTCAACCAGATTCGCAAGGCAGACCGGACCACTTTCTGGAAAATCGCTGAGCGGGTAGCAACGCCTAAGAAAAATCCATGGGAAAGATAATGTCTCACGTCGTCAGTCAGCAGGGACGCTGGGTTAACGTTTTTATCAAGGTAGATGACGCCACAACACATCACTTTTTGGTGCGGGAGGCGCATTTTGACGATGACAAGATCACCCTGAAGTTCAGCCAGGGCGACACAACAGCGGAGCCGGTATTCCACAGCTATTCCAGTGACGGGTATATCGGCTACGGGTACCGGATGATTCCGGAAGCGTCCGATGAGCTGGTAGAGGCCACAAAAATTTCGATCATGGACGCTGAATCAGCGCCAAGCCTACCCAGTGTCAGGAGAAACTGAGATGCCACTATTTGTTCGAGAAGATTTGGAATGGTCTGATGACGAGGCAGAGAGCCGTGAATACCAGCGTTTGGCTCGAAACTGGAACGCGATTCACCGGGCTCTGCTTGCTCAGCCGCAACCCAGCAAAACGACACCTATCGACCAAGGATTCTTTTTCATCTTTGAAGATGAACTTCTGTTTTGTACCGGCTATCCGTTTGGGGATTCAACCAAAGAGCCAAACTGGGATCTATCTTGCCCGCTTTACAATTTTGATGGCCAGGGCGCCGAGGAGCTGGCGGATTTGGCCGAGAAGATGGAATGGTGGCTGGAAAAGCCGACCTTTACGCCGCTACCGGCCGGACTCGATCTGAATGCGGCCCTTGGCATACCGAAGGGAACGCACTTTGATGAGGATCGGATGAAATTCTACCTGGTAGAAGCTTAGAGCTTCACAGGATGCCGCCTGACCCGCCCTTCGTGGCGGGTTTTTTGTGTCTGGCGTTCCGCCAGCCTGGGCCTGCGGCCCTTTGTTGTGCACTGAGGCCGGTTGGCTACGCCACGGCTGCCGCCGTGAAATTGCCACTATATACACCTTGCATGGTGTACGTGCGCTGGTAAAATGGTTCCCAGGTTAGGACACATTGAGGCAGAGCAAATGAGTAACACATCCAAACGTTTACAGGACTTCGACCGGACACTGAAAACCGTGGCGTCCCACTTCTCACGCTATGGGCGCGAGGGTCGCGTGGCACCGGTTACCCGGACATTGGAATGCGGGTTTGAGACTGACACGCAGTTTTCCGACGCCCTGTCCGCATCACTGATGCTGAAGGCCCAGAAATCCCCTGCCCTGAAAGCGGGACTTGAGGGCTGGAAAGTGTGGGAATCCAAGTCGTGGCTGGATAGCGCCAAGGCGCATGAAGGACGCTCCCTCTCGGAGATCAGGAACACGCTGCTGCCACAGTGAGCAGGCGAGCCTGAGAGCACTTTCAAGGTTAGGACAACAGCAGGAGAACACCATGAGCATCGACCCCAACACATTGCCAACGCAGGATCTCGAATACCTGCGAGCTGCGGCTGAAGATCTGGATAACGACAATGCGATCCGCACGGATACCGGCATCCTTGTCCTGATTTCCGACGACCCCGAAAGCAATCTCTGGCTCTACGGCAGTCGCCCGCTGGCGGCCCTAGCCGAGCAGGCCCAGGCTGGCGGAGAGAAGTCTTTTTTTGTTCAGAGCTGTGATACCACCCATGCGAACCGATTTAAGGTTCCCGCGCCTGCGGCTTATACCGCCCAGCGCGGAGAGAAAACCGACGCGGCGCAAGCCGAAGAACTGACGATCACACAGGAGCCGGATGCTGAACGCCCCGGCATTATCCATCCCTACGGCGTCACCACGGCTACCTTTCAGCGCCTCTGTGCTGAGTTGGACGTGTTCAAGCGCGATGACGTTGTTGATGAGGTGATCCTCGACGTGAACGGTTGGGACGATGAACAGCTTGCCCCGCTCTGGGACATTCTCAAGCGTGAACTTGACGACCTGCCCAGCCACCTCCTCTTTTACGTGAACCAGTGAGACACACCATGACCACACCAAAAGTAACCGTTGAAACATCCACCATGGCTGTTGAAAAGGCCCTCATGAATCAGGTTCGGGACATGCTGGCGGCAGTCGCTTCCGGGAATATCCCGTTTACGACCGAAGTTAACCAGTTGAAGAAATCCGTTGATGAGGTGCTGGAGAAGGCCAACGCCCGCCACCTGATGCAAGGCCGGTATCGCTGTACCCACTGTTTTCATCAGTGGACGGTTGAGGACGAACTGAACGATGCCAAGGATTGCCCGAAGTGCAACACCCAGGGTATTGAGCCCTACTTCAGCGGCAACCCTTATGATTTCGACGCTGTGCCGACCTATGCGCTGGCAGAGCACGAGCGCCGGTACCCAGATCCTGCGGCCTATGGCACCTACAACGTTGAGGTGCAACGCACCGCTTTTCGCTGTAAGCAGATTCAGGTTGAAAACGAAATTGGCCCGGCGAGCGCCGAAATCCATGCCATGGCCCTGGCCCCAGATCAGATATTCAGCAGTGATATTGATGCTGAATACCACGTTGAAGGCTACGAATTTGAGCCGGCGGATCTGCCGGACACTCAAACTGACAACGCGGGTTAACGCCATGTCGCCGGCGGCCATGCAAACCACCATGTTCTACCACGGCGCATCCCAGCCCGGCTTTACCGGCTGGCGGGATGACCGGGGGCGCAGCGACGAGGCCGACATGCTGTTCCTGTCCCGATCGCCCAACGTGGCCCGGCGCTATGGTGAGGTATTCCGCCTTGAACTTCAGGTGGACAACCTGCCGGTGATCACACTGGATGACTGGTTCAACGGCGATTGCCCTGGTACCAGCTTCATCATCCGCGGCGATGGCGGGTACGACTTCCCGGTGGACACCCTGGTTCTTCGAGAAGATCCCCGGACTCCGTTTGTTCCGGTGGTGGAAGTTGAGCGCCTTGATGACGGCCTGGCCATTACCCACGACCCAGTGTCACCCGACGATCGCCAGTTTCAGGCATACCTGACTGAACACTACGGCGGGGACTTCCAGCAATTTTCCGCGGATGTCGCTCGCTTTTAACCGTTTTTCGCCCAGGAGGCACCATGAAATCTATCAAAGTCGTTATCACTACAAGTTCCGGGGCCCTGATTCACAGCCCTACTCTCGCAGTTTTCCCCATCACCCAGACCGATCTTGATCGCATCGGCCAGATCAGGGAACTGATTTCCAGTTATGACCTGTCAGAGGCCCGGTACGCTAAACCGGAGGTTGCATACCACGGCGGGGACTTCACTCTGGGTGTTCCAGAGATTGTTGTCACTGGGCACCAGCTTTACGTCAGCGCCCTATTCCATGAGTACGAAACCGAGACGCCCTGCAACACCGTGTCTTTCGACTTCAAGGATCTGGTCGAGGCCTTCGAGCAGTCCGCCGATGGCGATATCTGGTTCGCCGGCCAGTCAGAGGAAGATCTGCTCGAGCAGGTTTGCGAAAACGCCGAGGATTTCGATCTCGACAAGAACCCGATCGGATATCAGGTGGCCAACACCGCGACCGGGGAGCACTGGGACGACCGTCCGTCCTATGAAGTTATCCCGTACGCCTTAGCCTCAGAGGAATTTGAAAAAGCCAAAGGGTTTGGCGATAAGTGGGAACTCTGGACGATCTATCCCGACACGATCGAAGAACCAACTCTTGCCCTCGTGTAGAGGGCAACAATCAATCAAACGCATCCAAGGAGCCAGCATGTCTCAGAACGCGAACCCCCTGCCCCTTTCCGTTGGTGACTCGGTGATTGTGCCCGGCTTGAACAAGGCGGGAAAGATCTTGATGCCTGACCCAGATCCGGCTTCACATCCCAACGGTTCCAACGAGCCCCTCTGGTACCTGAAGTTTTCCGATGGCACCGAGGGTGGCGGCTGGCGAGAATCGGAGCTGATGCGCCAGCCCTGAAACATTCATTGATCTCAGATGACAAGAACAGGCCTTTGGAGGCCTGTTTTTTTTGTGCCTGGCGTTCCGCCAGCCTGGGGCGCAAGCGCCCTTTCTTGTGCACTGAGGCCGTTTGGCTACGCCACGGCTGGCGCCGTGAAATTACTCCCATGTACACCTTGTATGGTGTATTAGGGGTGGTAAAATAGATTACAGGTTAGGAAAAACACGAGGGGGCAGCATGTCACAGCGACACACCAAAGAATCACTTGAACGTCGGGCCAGCAGGCTTGAGGACAAAGCCGAGCAACTGATCAAAGAAGATCCAGACGGGAACCATTGGGATATTCAGGACTGTTATCAGGAGGCCGGTCGACTTCGTGAGTGGGCCGAACACGGCTGCCTTATCGGAAACCCGACCAGCACATGGAGACCGTAACATGACCGTTGGCTCTCAATTCAAAGTGACCAAGACCATCACGATCAGTATTCACTGGAGCACAACCTCCGAGACGCCTGAGCGACATCTTGAAGCGCTGGAGGAAACCGGCATGGACCGGGCCCACGAAATGATGCTGCAGGGATACAGTGAAGGCGAGCTTTACGACAACATCACCATGCCCGGTGACCCGGAAGAAGGCGTTGATTACCGGGGCTGGTGGACCAGTAAGGCAACAATCGAACGCGATATCCCTGTTTTTAGCGGCTACGCTGCCGAAGTAGCAGCAAAGATCCGGGCTCTGGACCTCTCAGCAGATGTTAACGCCGAGTTTATTGATCAAGCGGCCGAGGATGGGCTGTCTGTGATTCAAGCAGTCCAGAGCTGGTTTGCAGATCGGGAATTCGACTGCAGCAACCTGCACCCACTGGCCGGCTCAGTCAGTGAGTACGGCATAGGCGTTGAACACCTTGTCCGGCCTTACATCCCGATCAGTGAGGATTCCTTCAACGATCACCTCAAAGACGGCGAGAGCGATCTGTACTTGACGTTGAGCGGAGTTGTCGTCACCTATGGCACAGCTGACGTTGGTTTAGCATTAATGCCCCTGAACAGCGAAATGGCAAAGCACGTTTTGGATAAGCACCAGGAATCGGGAGCCGACGCATGAGCATTAGATACATGATCAACCTGAACTCCGTTGAGCACCACGCCGAGACTTTGGATCAAGCTCTTACAGTGCTGGCGGACTTCACCGACTTTGACCGGGCTGCCGTTTCCCAGGATATCCTCTACAACGGGGCCGCCAGTGTCATTGCAGGACCAGACACAGCACTTGTAGTCGATACCATGTACAAGGAAGCGAAGCAGGCCCGGGAGTGCGCCCGGAAAATGTACGCCCGGGACGGTGAAGTAGAATTCGCCGATGACCTGCCCGTGGAGCGAACCGAGGATGGGTACCGGGTGATGTGCTGGGCATGGGTCGATGCCGCCGATGCCGGGTGCGACGATCTGGACGATGAGTCAGACGAGGACAATGTAGAGCTGGCCTACATCTCAGCGGCCAGCCATAGTGATGTTGAGTTTGACGAGCATTCAGTAGCGTCTCTTGGCGACGACCCGGGCGCTTACGTGTCAGGTTGGGTAGAGGTTGCCGAGTGGGATGTTGAAGAGTTCGCCAATCCTCTCTGATATACACCTTGAAAGGTGTATATAATCTGGTACAATGGTTTACAGGTTAGGCAAATAAAGACAGGCAGGAACCATGACCAATCAAGACTTGATCAAAGCCCAGCGACTCTCTCGGGATATCCTTCTGGAGATCCTGTCAGATGACACCCTGAAGACTATCGACAACTTCGGCGACCTTCACGATCACGTCGACGCCAATTGCCTTGGCGGATGTTGTGAGCCGGGACACTGGCTGCACGATGAGGAGAATGAGCTGGACATCCTCAACGAAGCCCAGAATATGGTTAATGAGGCGCTGGGGGTGATCAATGCCGAGATCCCTGACGACAGCAACGAAACGGAAGGAAATTGAGATGAGCACCGACGACATTGCAGAAATTGGCAAGCGCCATGGGCTTGAGTTCGATTTCGTCGCCTCCGGTGGACGGCACCAGTTGCTGATGTTCGCCCCTGGTGGCGATGAAAAGCCGGTGTTTGTTCTTGAGAACCCTGAGAACGGCGAAGGCCCCTCCGATCCGAACGGCCCGATCGGGATTATCTGTTACCCGAATATGGACCGGTGGACAGACTGTGTTGAAGCTGTATTCACCAATGCCGAGACTGCCCTGAAGCAACTTGCCAACGTCGATTTCCGAACAGCCCTTGTCTGGGAAGTTGCCGGCCTGCTCAACCCCGGCCCGACCATGGAAGCCACCCTTGAGGCTATCGCCTGGTCAGTGGAGTCCCAGCAGGTGATCAAGAAGCAGGATTTCACGTTTGCTGAGATGGCCAATGAGATTCTGGAGAATTCCGGGGCTGAGATTGCCCTGATCCCCCACCCCGGCAGCCAGAACTGATCAGGAGAGCGTCATGAACGTACATTTTGAACGCAACGTGATGGAGGAGAGCGAGGTAATTGCCCTCTTCCAATCTTTCACGCTTGAAGATCTGCGTAAACGCTTTGTCTGGGCTAATGCGTTTTTTGAGCGAAGCGATCAACCGGAATATTACCTGAGCGGCCTGGTCGAGAAGATGTATAAGCTTGGGTACCGAGTCTATGCCGGAGACCTTGAGATTATGCCTCTTGGCCGGGACACCATCTGGGAGAAAGCTTACCTGTGGACTCGGAATGAGGACATTAAAACCGGCCGCCACGGTGATTCTCTGATGCCCAATCTTGGTGATGCACTGGTTTCCCAGGATAACCCGAGCGCCTTGATTGAGCAGGCTATCTGTATCCTCCGAGCCTATCGGAATGGCTTTGATGCTCGCAGCTCAGAGGTTCAGTCAACACTGGCCGGACTGCTGGGCGTGGATCCCTCAATGTTTAAGGACGACGAGTGATGAATCAGAGCCGATTGCCCGATCCCAAGGCAAACCCTCACCCGACCGAGGTTGAGGCGCAACCCAGCGAGAACGTCATTGTCCGCGTGGAATCCCGCGACGGCTACGCAATGGACATTGGCCGGTACCTACACGGTATAGAAAGCTGGCGGGTCGACGGTATTTCAGGTGATGCACCCGTTGTCGAGTGGTGGCCGATGCCGGACCCGGGTACCGGAACCCAGCCTTAACTTCGCTCACGAATCAGAAACCGCACTCAGTGCGGTTTTTTTTGTGCCTGGCGTTCCGCCAGCCATGGGCGCAAGCGCCCTTTCGTGTGCACTGAGGCCGGTTGGCTACGCCACGGCTGGCGCCTCGAAAAAAACACTAAATACACCTTGCAAGGTGTCTCTGTTTTGCTATAATTCTCTACAGGTTAGGCAGAAAAACAGGCAGGACAGAACATGAGCGTTATCATCTATTCCCGAGTTGGCGAAAACAACGGCACCCGCAGAATCTGGATGGAGGGCTTCCACCTCCGCCATGGCGGTATTGAGCCGGGCGTCACTCTGCACATCCGCAAGCACGAAAAGAGCAACGTCTTCCAGTTGCACCCGAAGCCGGGTAGCGACTCCCTCGGCACCGTGCGCGTTTCCCGCCGGACCCTGAAGGACGGCCGCACGAAGCCGCTGATCGAAATCAAAGACCCGACCGTTCTGGACGCTCTCCCGGGCCAGATGAAGCTTCGCATTGGCGTTTTCAAGGGCAAGATCACCATTCGCGCCCATGTTGATGAGGAGCGCATCAAAGCCCGTGAGAAGGATTTTCTCGAAACCCTGATGAAGGGCAAGCCCCTGAAATTGGGAAGTTTATTCCACGGTGGGGGGATGCTCGACTACGCTCTTCACAGCGGCCTTGAGCGCGTTGGCATCTCCAGCTACACCAAGCTGGCAGTTGAGTGGGATCCGCGCTACATCGGCAGCAGCTATGCCAACAACCCGCAGTTTTTTCGGGACGACTCCATCATCATCAATGGCCCGATTCAGGACTCTGTGCTTCCTGCAGACCTGAGCCTGCACATCTTGACCGGTGGCGTTCCCTGCGTCGGCGCTTCCAAGAGCGGAATTTCTAAGAACGGCCTTACCCACCCGGAAGAGCACGATCAGGCCGGCTCCATGTTTTACTACTTCCTCCGGTACATCGAAGCGATGAACCCGGCGGTGATCACCCTTGAGAACGTGGTCGAGTACGCTTCCAGTGCGAGCATGGCGATTATCCGCTCTGTTCTTAACCAGTGGGGCTACACCCTGCGTGAGACCGTCCTGAACGGCAACGATCTGGGCGCCTTTGAGAATCGGGACCGTCTGGCCATGATCGCCACTTCTAAGGGTCTGGACGCTATGAACCTGTTCCCGGAAGTGCGGAGCGTTGCCAAGAAGCCCGATACGCTCGCTGACATTGTTGAAGAATTCAGCGCCGATGACGAAATCTGGAAGGACTACGATTATCTCCGCGTGAAGGCAGACCGCGATAAAGCCGCTGGCAAAGGCTTTGCAATGCAGGAGCTGGACCTTACTGCTGAAAAGGTCGGAACGATCGGACGCGGCTATGCCAAGGTCCGGAGCACCGAGCCGCGCATCAAGCACCCGACTGACGAGAAGCTGACCCGGCTGCTTACTCTGACCGAACACTGTGCGGTGAAGGGTGCCCCGGCCTCCCTCATCGCCGGCAACTCCAACACCGTTGGCCACGAGATCCTTGGACAGGGCGTGATCATCCCAGCCTTCGAAGCAGTCTTTGTCGAGCTTGGCATTGAGATGCTGACTCAGATCGGCCTGACCGTTGGCACCATGGCTGCAAATGACGAGTGGTTCGACAGCGACATTCTCTACCTGACTGCCGAGCAGCAGGAAATGCCGCAGGCCGCCGCCATTGATCTGAACCGGTACCCGCATGTAATCCACTTCGCCGACGACAGCATTGCGCTGATCTGCGGCTACCGCCCGGCACTGGCCAACGCCGCCTGACTCCCGTCACAGGGAATACCTGGATATCCCTGTGACACCCTGAATGCCTGCCAACCTTTGCCCGCTATGCGGGCTTTTTTTGTGTCTGGCGTTCCGCCAGCCGGGGCGCGGGGCGCCCTTTCGTGTGCACTAAGGCCGATTGGCTACACCACGGCTGCGCCGCGGAGAAATTGCCCTATATGCACCTTGCATGGTGTATTGCTTCTGGTAAAATGGTTTTCAGGTTAGGCAAATACACAGCAGGAGAATCCAATGAGAGATGTTACCGACACTCTACGCGCAATCGGTTACCAAGGGCCGGGCCCGGTCATGGTTGAAGGCGGTTACGTGGTATCGCCAGTTCGCCAGTTCTGGCCGAGCTTTTATCACAACGTCAAAGTTGACCATCTGATGGCAAACATTGAACCGGGGCGCACCGTCCGTTACGACGATCCGTCATTGAGGAGCAATGGCTCTGCAGAAGTCCTGAGCGTGAACGGTAAGTATGCCAAGGTTCGCTGGCAGCACTCTGGCATTACCTCCACCGAGCACATCCCCAGTCTGGAACTGGTCGAATCTCAGGAGGTTGCCGCATGAAATCGCTTAAACAAAGACTCCAGGAAGAAGGCATCGAATCCTGCATGCTGGACGACTTGGTGCACGAGCAAGCTTCACGGCGGGCCAGCGCGATCAATAACGACGGTATGTCCGCCCAGCTTGAGTATCTGGAGCAGTGTGGTCTCTCCGACGAGGCGATTGCTGCAGAACTGGATATCAGCCTGGCCTAACGGCCGGCTGACCGGAAGAGGAACAATACCGTGGCAGAAGCAGCCGAAGCACCTACAACCGAGATCCGTTTGCCGTTCGACATAGTGCTGGCGCCAGATGATGGCGGTTGGCAGATAACTAGCGGTTTACGTGAGCAGTTTGTAGACCCGAATGAGACTGAAAACCCGGATCTTGAAGAGGCACGCGGCGTTGCTGCCGCGGATGGCATGGAGTCCTTGCTGTTGGCCATGGTCGCAGAAGGCATTGATCTGTCGAAGCCCGAGTTTATCCGGGCCATCCAGACAGCCGTTGAGCAAACCGGAGCTAATCTTTGACTTATGCTAAGTCTATTTGTGGACTTTTAGCTTTTATTAGTCTATATTTGTACTTAGATAAAGATTGGTACCGGAGGCCCTTATGAATACCGTCAAGGCACAGAAAAGCTTCAGCAACAAAGAACTAAGCGTTGCTGGCCTGAAGGCCGCGTTCAACATCCTCGATAAGTGGGGATGCAGTGCCGAGCAGGCCCAGGCCATTCTGCGCATGAAGCGGGCGACATACTTCAAGTTGAAGGGCGATCCGGCCGGCGCCAATCTGGACGCCGACCAGCTTTCCCGGATCAGTATGCTGCTGAACATTCACCAGGCTCTGCGGATCGTGTTTGAGAACCCCGAGAACCAGTACGGTTTTATGAAGATGAAAAACCATAACCCGTACTTCTCAGGACGGACCCCGATGGAAGTCATTGAGGGCGGTGAGTTCACCAAGCTTTATGAGACATTCAAGCGCGTGGATGCGCTGCGTGGAGGATTGGTTTAGATGGGCGCTTCCCTACCCACAAAAACCCTTGAGCGGGTGAAAGGTTATCGGCTGATCAATTCGAAGCTGCCGACCATTCACCTGTTCGAGGACGTGTCGAGTCTGGACGACTTCGAGGCACTGTACGCCCTCCAAGAGCTGACGAACCCGCGCCTGAATAACGAAGTGGGCAATCTTGATTACGTCTCTTTGGACGAAGTGCCGTGGGATATCCAGGGAACCAGTTATGCGGTAGCACCGTTCACCCACGTTGCGCCCGATGGCAGCCGGTTCAGCAATGGCGACTACGGTGTTTTCTATATTGCCGACAAGAAAGAGACCGCGCTGGCCGAGGTTTCCTACCACTGGGGTCGCTATGTTGCCGGAGTTGAAGACCTGAAATTCGATCGGATTGTGCTGCGTACCCTGGCCGTTCAGTTTTCAGGGGAGCTGGCGGACGCTACCGTTTTGGACCTATCGGACCCGATCTACGATAAGGACGACTATGCAGACGCCCAGACGCTGGGCGCGAAACTGCGCAAGAACGATTCGGAGGGCATCCAGTATTGGTCTGTTCGTAATCCGGGCGCCCTGTGCTGGGGCCTGTTCACGCCGCGTCATGTCGAAAGTGTGGTTCAGGCCGGTCACTACGAGCTGATCATTTCTAACCGCCAGATTGTGGACACTGCCGAGCTGGTCTGACCCAGCGATACGCTTAACGGCCGGGCGGACTCCTGCCGCCTACCTACCTTCCGCCCGGCCACCCTATCCTACTCGCCCTATCCTACTCGCCCGCTTAGCGGGCTTTTTTGTGTCTGCCGCTCCGCCAGCCCCAGGGGCGCGAGGCGCCCTTTTGTGTGCACTAAGGCCGGTTGGCTACGCCACGGCTGCGCCGCGGGAAATTAACCATATATACACCTTGCATGGTGTACGGCATTTGATAAAATGGAGTTCGGTTAGGCAAACAACGCAGGCAGGCAGAGACATCATGGAAATTGCATCCGTACCCGAAGCTCTTCTCGAAGAAGCATATCTTCTGACCGATCAGTTCGACGAAATTTATTCCGAAGCATACTCCGGAGCTCGCCATGCCGGTTTGGACGATGGAAACGCTCGCCAGTGGGCAAACGGCAAGGCACGCGCAACTTTCCCCGATATCGAAAAGGCAGAAGCTCTCATCCGTCAGGAGCAAGATTATCAGGCTCTGGCGAACAAGCTGGCTTATGACGCGACCAATCCGGATTTTGACCCGGTGTTCGATAACGACATCCCCTATTGATCGGCAGGAGACGACACATGAAATACGCAGCAGGAAACATTGAACTGGCCACCACGGCAATGTGTGTCTGGGAGACCTTGAACATTCCGGATCACATCAACGGCCCCTACGGCGGCTACCTCGAAGGCGCCCTGAATGACCAAGGCGTGTCTGAAACCCGGGAGCGGGCGGCCAACCTTGCGATCGAGATCAACCAACTCTATAGCAGGGTTCAAGAGTTCTATGACGAGCCCTTCGACATGGACTTTGTTCCTGGGATCATCGAGGCACTGTTCCATCTGTTCGGCCACTTCGGCGTTGCCAGCTACGACCGGATCCTCTCCGAGGGTCAATTGCTGGCGGCTTGGGCCCTTTTCAGCAGCGTGGATGTCGACGTGGAGCAGCTGAAAGCTCCGGGCACCCGGTTCAGCGCAATCCGCCACAATCAGGGTTTCAGCCTCTCAGTCGAGCCGGCTGATGCCGAGCCCTTCAGCATCGGCTGCTTCCGCACCATGAGCGATACACGGTTTGTGGTACGCACCTTCGAGACCTTGGTCGGCAGTCGCCCAGACGCTCAAGCCGCCTGATCGAACCACTCACCAGTGCCCGCCTGCGCGGGCTTACCTCACCCGGGGAGTTCCCTTCCCCGGGGCGCAAGCGCCCTTTTTTGTGCACTGAGGCCGGTTGACTACGCCACGGCTGCGCCGCGTAATAAATACACCTTACAAGGTGTCGTTATGGTAAAATTGTTCTCAGGTTAGGCAAACACATGCAGGAGCACACCATGCAACCATAAAACAATGTTAAATCTCAGGCTACGTATAGACCTGTATGTGTAAAAGGCATGTATATGCTGTAGCCTGATTTGTGATTTTAATGTCTTGCAACAGGCAAGCTATCGCTTGCCCTTCACTGGAATAGCCTTAAATGGGAACAGCCGAAAGCTTCTATACGCGAACAACTCGATTCTCCGGCATCAAATCAGCCGCTCGCATTCTTGGAGTTGTTGGCGCAAACCTGACCATGGTCCAGGCGGCAAGCATTGTCTTTGATAATCAGTATGCGGTCCTGAATGAAGACTACATCCTCAGGGTGTATGGCCAGGAAGTGTACTCCCTCGTATCCCAGCTTATCCCGGTCAGGATGGCTCAGGACTGCCAAGATCACCCAAGCGCGGAAGTAGCCGAATTGATGGGCTCCTCCACTGAGGATGCGCAAACGATAATGCTCGCGGGTATTTTGGCTCGAGCACAAAAATTTGAAGCCTTACCCATGAGCGACGCCCGCCCTTTCCTACGACGCCAAACGGAACTACTCAGGTTCATTCCCGCTGGTAACCCCGATATCTATCATGCAGCAACACAGTATCTGTATGGCACACTTTCCTGACATGAGAGCTCTGCTTCTTTCCCAGCAACGTAAAGTTCAGCAGGTGTTTGAAGACACGGCGGTATATCGTCGCCGCCTGCTTTCCACCAAAGCGGGTGACCGCAGTCTTAGCTTCTTTCGGATGCAGGCTGAGACGCATAGCCGGGAGCTCCTTATCAAGCTGGTAACCGGTGAACCTTTGCGGCCTGAGGCCCGAGATTTCTTCTCGTTGTGGTTAGAGCAATCTGACGCTGAATGCGAGGTGGCTCAGCAAGCCTTGCGAGACTTCATTGATTCCGTTGAGCGGGTTACCGGGAAAATCATCACGATCTGAGGCAGGCCCTTGCAAATCCTGTGGTTCAAACAGCGCAACCTTCGCCTCCAGGACTCGGAGCCGCTTTTCTTCGCAATGAAGGAATTTCGCAGGTCGGGTCCGGTTCTTCCTGTTTTCATCCATGAGCCTTCGATCATCCGGCAGCCAGATATGGCCCGCCAGCACCAGGTCTTTACCCGGGAAACGCTGGACGAGCTGGCCGCAGATATCAGATCCATTGGGGGTGAGCTGGCGGAATACGTTGGTGAAGCTCTCGATGTTCTCGCCTCACTTCACCGTAAACAGCGCATCACCAAGATCTGGACGCATCGTGAAACCAGCCAGAACGTCTGTTTTGACCGGGACCGGAAGGTTCGGGCGTGGGCCCGGGACCAGGGCATTGATCTGGTCGAAGTTGAGCAGGACGGCATAGCCCGGGGCAGCCAGCCCAAAGAGAGCTTTCCGGACTACTTTGCCCGGGCGGTTCAGGCGGAGCTCCGGGATCCGATGGGCAAGGATCTGGCAGAGCGTTTTGCGCAGTTACCGGTACCGAGCTGCAATCGCGACGATATTCCAGCCGCCAGCGGCGAGGACAAACCACTTCGACCCAAAGGCGGCCGCCGGGCCGCCGTGGAACTGATGAACCGGTTTTTTACCATCCCTGCCCTGCAGGCTTACCCCAAAGTGCTTTCCAGTCCCAACACAGCGTGGGACGGCTGTTCCAGAATGTCGACGTATCTGGCCGCGGGCATCGTGTCTGACCGTGAGATCTTTCAGCGGGTGGACAGCGTTGTTACCCAGGCAAGGCACCAAATGAACGATCGGGACTTCGAAGCGTTTCAGGGAAAAGCCCGCTTTTACCTGGATCGAATGGCGTGGCGCCGGGATTACATCCAGACCTTTGAGTATCGGCCGGAGCTGGAGCACACACCGATGTTGGACGCTTTCAAAGGCGTCAGAGAGGAAGTCAACGAGGAGTTTCTTGAGCGCTGGAAGACCGGTACCACTGGATTCGTCTATGTGGACGCTGCCATGCGGTGCCTTCACGCAACAGGTTGGTTAAACATGAGGCTCAGAGGTACCGTTGTCAGCTTTGCGACGATGAACCTGTGGCAGCCGAATTGGCCGGTTGCGGGTTACCTTGCCCGGGAGCTGGCCGATTATCACCCGGCCGTTCACCACGTTATTCACCAACTGGCGGCAGGGATGACGTCGTTCAGTGGCCTGATGGTTTACGATGTCGTGAAGCAGGGAGTTGAACACGACAGAAACGGGGACTTCATTCGCCGCTGGCTGCCAGAGCTGGCGGACTTGCCGGGAAGCGCCGTGCATGAGGCAAGCATGACTGCCGGCCACCTTTCCGACATTGCCCGGGCCCAGGGATACGAGCCCTACCCCGCCCCGATTGTGGACCACAAGGCTACCGGCAAACTGGCAAAAGAGAATATCCACGCGATCCGCCAGGGCCTACCTCTCAAGACGGCAGAGCCAGAGCCTCAACAAAGCCTTTTCTGACCGGCTTCTGAGCATCCTTTTCCTTGGGCGCGGTGCGCCCTTTGTTGTGCACTGAGGCCGGTTGGCTACGCCACGGCTGCGCCGTTGAATTCTCACAGTATACACCTTGCATGGTGTCTACGCCATGGTAAAATGGTTACCAGGTTAGGACATCAATGGCAGGAGTTATCTCACTATGAGCACGAAGAATCTCTCAGACTTGGACCAGCGGGTTATCAAGTCCCTCAAGGAACACCTGAGCACTGGTTATGAGAAATCGAGCGAGTCAGTTCAGGCCGTTATCGACGCAGTTCAATTTGGCAAGATTCGCCTTACCCGTCAGACCGATATTCACGGTGGGTTCGAGGAATTGGCGGGTGATTGCTTCAATCCAGCTGCTAATCCCAGCGTACCAGCAGAACAGTTAAAGCGTGAAGCCGCGAATTTCCGTCGAAAAATCAGACGCATGGGCGTTTGGGCAATGATTTCAGAGTACTGGACCGGCCGCGAGTGGAAGAGGTTCGACAACATTCAGGACAACATCATTGGTGGCTTTGTCGGTCATGACTTCTTTGGTTCAGGTTACGAGCTTCAGGTCATGGAAGCAGCCCTTGATGCCTACAACCAACAGGATCTCGATGCAGACGGCTTCGTGATCGACCCTTTCCGAAAAGCAGCCTGAGAGGAGATCAGACGATGCATGCACTGTATACCGGCCAACTGATCGGCCTCGCACAGGATCACGAAATTGAAGGATCAGCCGAACTGATTCGACTGATCAGCCAGGCTCAGAGCCAGCTGGCGGACTTGGTGGCAGAGCATTTCGATGTGCGTCACGGAACCACCAACTTCGATCTGGGAGAGATGTGCTCGAGCTTCGGCCCCAAGGAAAAGGGCCAGGAGTGCCCAATCCATATTGGGGATCTGGATCAAGGCTCTGATTGGGTCAATATGCCGGAGGATGAGGAACCCCTTGTCCCGATGGTTGTGATCTACAAACCCAAGAATGAGGAAATGATGCCCATACCCCAAGCTTTCCGGTGTTGTGCCAGCGACAGCGACCACGCCGAGCAGTTTTGCTCTTACTATGCTGATGAACCGATCGAGGTGCTCTGGGTTGTCGAGACAGACAACGTGGCCGTTGCCTTCGATTCCTACTGGCGGGCCGCTGAACCGCGCCCCGAAATCGCCGGTAGAAAGCCATCCGCACCCACCGTGAATGACATTCAGGAATACCCCGTTGTCATCCAGGACCAGGAACGTGATTACCAGCCCACCAGAGGGACGATTTCTGTCCTGCCCCATGGAGTTGCGGTGCGGATGAATGGCCATACTGACAACGCTTCAGAGGACGACATGGGCGAACTATTCACTCTGATCCAGTACAAAGGCGAACTCCAGTTGGTCGTGTTCTCAGATGTGAATCAGGAAGAGCCGACGCATACGATTTCGCTTGAAGCCGCCCGCAATCTGAATCGCGAAATCTTTCGCCCAGTTTAACCAGACGCCCGGGCACCCCCGGGCTCAGATCAAAAGGACAGGACCATGGAACGCCCTACTCACAACATATCGACCACGATGATCTTTGAAGCGCTGGAAATTCTGGCCGACCAGAACGAACTTGATGATCGAGATCCAGCTCTGCAGACCGTGAAAACACCGGTCTGGGCCGCGAAAATCCGTGATGCTGTAAACGATGCTTTGAGCACCGACCGCGAACCGTCTGTGACCGTGACGCCGGAGCTGGCGGATTATGCGAACGAATCCCTGACGGATGCTGCTGCCTCAGCACAGGAAGGTGGCCGGTATACACCGATTGCCTGGCACAACCTGATATCTGGCGCCTACGCGCAGTATTTGAAAGCCGCTGGCGAAGATGAAGCTGATACTGACTTCAGTGCAGAGGCGTTGGCCACCATGAACACGCACGAACTCGACGCCACCCAAGTCATCTCATTCCTGAGATTTCAGCAAGGCCGAGAGTTTGAGCACGTTTCAGCATTGCCCCCTGAATATGAGCATCTGGCGGAAGGCATCAACGTTACCGATTATTGCGTGACTTATCCTGGCCCGAACCTGCTTGGATATGACCCTCAGACCGGTGAAGCGTGGTTCCAGGACTACAAAGAGGAATTCCGTGGTCCGCTGGAAGAGATTGAGCGCAAATTCTATTTGTGGGCGATCGTGGAAAGCGACCTCACCGCCTGAAGAGAACAACCTGCCCTGCCGACCGGCCCGCCTTGAAGCGGGCTTTTTTGTGTCTGGCGTTCCGCCAGCCAGGGCCTGCGGCCCTTTGTTGTGCACTGAGGCCGGTTGGCTACGCCACGGCTGGCGCCGTGAAATCTAACATTATACACCTTGAACGGTGTCCCCTGTCTGGTAAAATGGTTTGCAGGTTAGGCAAATACACACAGGCAGGAGATATATCATGGCCCGATTGAAGGTCACCAACCCGAATCAAATTGACGAAGCGGCCCCCAAAGTCCTTTTCGTCGGCTTTCACCGCATCCAGGACGGCGAAAACCTCGATACCCGCGAATTCTATGGCACTGACGAAGATTCCGTAGTTCGCCAGATTTGCGACGCTTATGCTGCCGAGGCCATCGACAATATGCCGGCGGCATCCGTTCTTCAGGAGCATGTGAATCTGAAGGCGCTTCTGGAAAATCTTCGATTCACAGCCAAACGCGCCGAAGAGGTATCTGCGCAGATTCTGGGCGCCTGTCCTGATGAGCTTGGCAGCTTCTCAAGCTATTTCACTCCCGCTGAGATCATTCGCGCTTATTTGCGACTGAACCCAGATGAGGATATCGAGGTCATCGAATACTCCCCTGTTTCAGTCAGCAAATTCTCGAGTGTCAGACCGGCCAACATTGAGGTCATTTTTTACGACTCTGGCATGGCCATCTCCCGTGAAGGGGAGGAATTAATCGGATATTTCCAACTGGAGAACGTCGATAACCCGCACCCGCATGACTATGAGTGGGAGAACGGCTTCCAGTTCGAGTTCATTACGCCTGATCAGGCGGAAGTCCTGCGGCAGCGCGGACATGCCGACATCGTGGATATTTTCGAGAACCGTGGCGCTGTTTGCGAAGGCTAATCGGGCAACATTTTCAAGATACAGGCGGAATTCTATGTACCACTTCAAGCACCTTGATCCAGTCCAATTTCCCCACCCGAAAACTGGTGAAATGATTTTCGGATTCGTCTACATGAATCCTGAAAAGAAGGTCGATTTGACCAAGGTTTTCTACGGCCACGGGGAATATTTCTTCTGCCCCATGGGGGCCAACGAAGATACCTTCTTTGAAAAGCTCTGGTGTAAACCAGCGGAGGCAAGCGAGCTTCCTAAGCACACGCAGGCTATCCGTGAGCGAATGAGTCAAAGGTTCCTCTTCAAAAAAGGAATGTGCGTTGCCATTCGAGATGATGGCAGCAACGAGGTCTATGGCCGTGTCGTTAAAGGCGGGCGCGACACCATCAAGGTTGCCTCAGGTCTCACTGTCTATGAAGTCGCTGCCTATTTCGTGGACCACGAAGAACTTCCTAACTTCAACAGCCCGCTCGATCTGTATGAAGTGACTGATTATAAGATCGTCACGGGCCACGATGATTCTGAGCCGATGGTTGCGAAAATTCGGGCTGGCAAGGACGTAATTGGTCACGCCTCTGACGACGGATGGGGCGCTGGAATCATGGTCGAAAATGATCCGAAAGCCAGTCCTGAAGCTTTCGAGGCTTTCGTAAGCACAGTGAACGATGTTGCCAGAAAAGCCACCAATGGCGCCAAGATGTATAGCTCTGTAACCGATCTTTGGGTTCACTGGGCATGGTACTTCCGCCCGACACGGCAGAGTTTCGAAAATTATATGGCCGGTTTTGCCAAACGACGGTTATCCGCCTGAAAGACGCTATCAGCCAAATTAGCTTCATCCAGCAACCATAGCCCGCGAAAGCGGGCTTTTTTTGTGCCTGGCGTTCCGCCAGCCAGGGGCGCAAGCGCCCTTTTGTGTGCACTGAGGCCGGTTGGCTACGCCACGGCTTCGCCGCGGGAAAATCTACCTCTATACACCTTGCAGGGTGTTCGTTAATCCTTATAATCAATAACAGGTTAGGCAAACAAATAAGGCAGAGAATCATGATTACACCATACCAAGCATCACAAATCGCACAGGCGATGGCTTCCATTACCATGATTACCCTGGAGCCTGCGTACCGCGCAGAATTCAAAGCTAAGGGTGCGCATGTCAGGGCCCGGGCTGGCCGTGGTGCAAAGACATATCATCAGAAAGATGGTGCCCAGCACATGCTGACCTTCGGGCCTCGCATGGTCAGCGATAAAGTCGACGGTGATAGCTCACGGTGGCTCTCGGCGCGGGAAATTAAGCGGTACCGCTACTATGACGGCGATCAGACGGTAACTTCTCTTCTGGCCCACACGATCCTGCATGAATTTGCCCATGCCCTGCAGACGCTGGCCGGCGAGCGCCTTCGTGGCTCCGTTCATAACGCGGCCTTTTACCGTATCCTGAGCGACCTGCATTCCACGCATGGCGGCGTGGTCCGGGACACGCTCAGAGAAACCCTTAAGCGCATGGGTCTCGATCTCGACAATCAGAGGGCTGCCGCTGCTACCAGCAACACAAATGAAGTTGCACGATCCCAAAGCACTTATGATTTCCGGGTTGGCGGCCCTGTTCGCGTTGAACACAATGGTCGCGTCATTATCGGGCGTGTGGTTCGCGTCAACCAAAAGACGCTTTCAGTCGACGGTACTGAAAACGGCTTTCCGAGCAGCGTTCGCGCCACTCCGGATTTGGTATCCAAATTGACCGAAGGCGAATACCTGCAAGCTCTCGGTGACCATGCAAAGGCTCGGGAATCAACAGGCATCACCACCTTGATCGAAACGCCACCACCTAAAGCACCGGCTTTCTCTATCGGTGACAAGGTAACCTTCGCCTTCAAAGGTAGAAACGTAGAGGGTCGCGTCGTTCGCATAAACCAGAAAACTGTCAGCGTTGATTCAGGCAATGGTGGCGGCTATCGCGTGCATCCCAGTTTGCTGCGACTAGCAGCATGACGCTCCAGCCCCGCTGAGTCGGGGCTTTTTCTTACCTGGGCCTGCGGCCCTTTTGTGTGCACTGAGGCCGGTTGGCTACGCCACGGCTGTCGCCGTGAAACTCAGAATAAATACACCTTGCACGGTGTACTCTGTCTGGTAAAATGGTTCTCAGGTTAGGCAAATACACACAGGCAGGAGTAGCACCTTGGCTACTGAGATTTACATTCCCAAAGAAAACACTTACCCGACAGGGGCGGTCATGATCGCCCGAGTTGGTGTTGAACAGGAAGAAGGATATGTGAAATTCGCGCCGATGGGCGGTGGCCCCGTCTGGCGCATGCCCGAGAGCGATTTCCAAGAAAAGTTCCGCAAGGTAAGTGAGAGCGAAATAAACAACGTTCAGTACCGTGCCTCTAAATTCAACATCGACGGTGCATACGACGAGCCGATTCCCGGTTACACCACAGGCCGGTTGTGGAACGGCTTTGCCATGCCGGTTTTCGAGGAGGAAAGCGCGTTAATGCTGGCCGAGCAAGGGCCGGATATGACCTTCGACAAGGAGCGAGATACGTTTGTTGTCGATATGGGCGAAGAAGTTGATGAAGAGTGCCGCTACGAGGAATACAAAGGCTTCGATATCATTTTTGAGGGTCAGGTGAAGCATGTATACGCGATCGGTGACGGTTGGGTATGGGACGAAATCCGCCCAGAAGACGAAGATTAAAGGCAACGGGAGAGCCGAAAGGCTCTCCCCTACCAACCGGCGAGGTGATCATGAATTCTAAACAGGCCCGCTTCCTGGCCCGGAACCCGAAGGCGATGATTCGCTACCAGACAACGGGTCGACTGCCTCAGTCATTTAGGCCAACAAGCCCTTTGATCGATCTTCTGGAGTCACTCACCCCACGGGATCGAATCGAGATCAAGGCTATCCGGCTGTCTCCGGCTCTGGGCTACCAGTGCAGCCAGACCTTCGCTAATGCAGAGCAACTGTACCGGTTCATTAAGCCGCAAGCAGAAATGATTGAAGGTGAGCCGTTCCCTGCCGAAAGCATGCGAATCAAGCGCTTCACCAAGAGACTTTCGATCGAAGATCTCAAGGAACATCAGCGGTGCAGAAAGTAACTGAATTTTGATATTTTAAGTTCTTTTATCAAGCAAACACTTTGCACGATGCACTATAATTGATAAAATAACTAATAGATCACGACAAGCATAAGGCGGCAACATGAATACTCAATCGCCCTGCGTAAAACAGTGCAAATTGAACGAGTCACGCGAATGCGTCTCTTGTGGGCGGGACATCGACAGCATCGCCAATTGGAGTCGCATGTCTGATGAAGATAAGCATCTGGCCAACGAACAAGCCAGTGCACGTTTGGCCAGGGCCCGGGAGGTAAATTGTGATGAGGTCGCCTGAACAGGAACACGATCTGGTCGTAGCGGCAGCGAACGCTACCGAAGAGGCGCGAATGAAGCTGACCCTATACCGTTGTGACGACGAGGAATTGGCTCTATTTCGCAGGACCGCCATGCGCCATTGCGCGGAACTGACTGCATCGCTTGCCCTTGGCAACAAGATCCCTGCACCAACCCTCAAGTACTTTGAGCAGTGGGTTTCTGATGGCGCCAACGGGCTTGGTAACTACTTCCGTGCCTTTATCCGAGACGTGGAACGGACTACTGGTAAATCAACCGGCCTTCGTTGGCCTGAAGCTTTGGAGGCCTAGATGACTCAGTATCTTGAATTGTGCCGGCGAATTGTCGAGGAAGGGGTTTGGGTCGAAAACGATCGCACTGGGAAGCGTTGCAAGACGGTCATCAATGCCACGATGACCTACAACGTTGGTGCTGGTGAGTTTCCGCTGGATACGACCCGCAAAAGCTACTGGAAGCAGGCCATTGCTGAGTTTCTTGGCTATCTTCGCGGCTACAGCAGTGCCGAACAGTTCCGGTCGATCGGCTGCCGGACGTGGGATGCCAATGCTAATGCCAATGAGAGCTGGCTCAAGAATCCTGCCCGTAAGGGTGAAGATGACATGGGCCGAGTTTACGGCGTCCAGCTTCGCGACTGGCGAACCCCAGAAGGCAAGTCCGTTGACCAGCTCCGCAAGGTGGTGAACAACCTTTCAGCCGGAATTGACGACCGAGGCGAGATCTTCAGCTTCTACAACCCAGGCGAGTTTCACCTTGGATGCTTGCGCCCGTGCATGCACACGCACCAGTTTTCGCTGCTGGGAGACCAGCTGTACCTGACCTCAATTCAACGATCCATGGATACCCCACTTGGGGGTAACTTCAATCAGGTACAAGTTTATTTTCTGCTGGCAATCATGGCGCACATCACCGGTAACAAGCCGGCTCTGGCAAGCCACCACGTTGTGAATGCCCATATCTATGAGGACCAGTACGAGTTGATGAAGGAAGTTCACCTCAAGCGAGAGCCCTTCCCATACCCTCGTTTCGATATCAATCCAGACATCAAGACACTGGAAGACCTTGAGACCTGGGTAACGCCTGACGATTTCAAGGTGACCGGTTACCAGCACCACGACCCGATCGACTATCCATTTTCTGTCTAGTTGATGGATTCAGGAGGATTTTCCATGAAGGATTTGCGCGACAAGTTTGAACGGATCTTTCCGGTGCCTGAAGGGATGGCGTGGAGCGAAGCAGATCAGCGATATGTCATTGAGTCCGATGATGACTTCTGGTGGGACCGAGACAGTGATGGCCCTCAGATTGCTGATCAATATATCGGCAAATGGGAAGGCTGGCTTGCCTGCCAAAGTTTGCCGCCGGAAAGCAATTCCCAGCCGTCCTTCCAGGAGCGTGTCGCTCCGTGGATGCAGGAGTGCTTTGGACCCGAGATATCCGCAGACATGGTTGAGCGCTGCGATCGTTACCTTGAGGAATCGTTGGAACTGATACAGTCAGTGGGTTACACCCGAGAACGGGCGGACATGCTGTCGAATTATGTCTTTTCCAGACCTCTTGGAGAGCCGACCCAAGAAGTGGGCGGCGTCAGAGTCACGCTTGCGGCCCTCTGCCTGGCCGCTGGCATCGATCAAGACGAATGCGCTGATATCGAGCTTGCCCGGATCTGGACCAAAATACCTCAGATTCGCGAGAAACAGCGGACCAAGCCAAAGGCTTCACCTTTGCCACAAGCTTTGTAAATTCGAGTTTCGGCCGGGCGGTCTCCTGCCGCCTACCTACCTGCACCGCCCGGCCACCCTATCCTGCCCTGCCCGCCCTGTGCGGGTTTTTTTGTGCCTGGCGTTCCGCCAGCCGGGGCCTTCGGCCCTTTGTTGTGCACTGAGGCCGGTTGGCTACGCCACGGCTGTCGCCGGAGGAAATGCCTCTAATACACCTTCAATGGTGTATTTATGGTGGTACAATGGTTTCCAGGTTAGGACATCAATGCAGGAGAAACCCTATGTCACTGAACATCAATGGTCGCCGCTTCAACGCTTCCACCCTTTTCACCTTGATTTATTGTGAACGGCCCAACGAGTCAAGCGCCGAAGCCGCTCTAAACGGCCCCTTTATCTATGAGACGAGGGATCAGGCACTCCAGATTGTCTGGGACTATGTGGCTGGTCGAATCCCAGCGTGCTGTGCGGATCCGTTTTTTGAAGAAGCGGAGACGCTGGGCCTCGAAGTTGACGAAGATGAAGGCGATATCACCCCCATTCTTGAATCAGCCACGCCAGAACAACGCCTGGCGATCATTGACTGGTATTTCGACTACGCCAACGACGACGATACCGAGGCCTACTACGAAATCACCGAGCACAAGCCAGAGATCGAGGAATCTGAGTCGCAGCTCAACAACTTTTCGGTGTTTGGCTTCTACGAGGAGACCGGTCAAAGCTTTCTGGATCACGTACAGGCCATGAACGAGTTCGACGCGATGCGGGTCTCTGCTGAATCCCGCCCGGATGCGACCTATCTCTGTGCCATGGCAGGCCTGCTCCGTGAAAGCGCCGGCGTAGCGTTCGCGGGTGAAGGTGTGGTCGACGCCCAGACCATCCTTGAGCAATCCGATGTATTCCAGTGAGGTTCCAGGAATGAGCCATATAACGATCATTCGCAATCATGCTCGAGTCGGGAACTGGAAGGCGAAGATCCCGACCAGCGCGATCGTCCGGGAAACGACCGAGCAAGGCGTCAGGGTTGTCGCTACCCACCGGGATTACTTCATTAATCCGAATCAGAGTAACGAGCTCTGCTATCAGACGATGATTTCTGGAAAAAAGCCGACTGATGAGTATTACGTGGACCTCTATGCCGAGGTTCGCCCTGGTGTATTTGCTGGCGGCGTGATAGCTAGTAACAGCAATGAACAGTGGCAGCGTGAGCGCTTGGTCAAGATGGTTAGACGGATGAGCGAAGAGTCAGCGATTAAATTTGTTCGGGGGGCGATCGAAGTGCCTCCTCATGCCACGAGCATTCAGGAGGGCTGAGTGGAAGAGTTTTTTGAAAACCTCAAACAGAATCTAGCGAAGCATGGCCATCAGGTCATTATGGTCGGCGGTGGCAAGGACTCTGACGAACCTCCCTTCCATTACACCGTGGGACTGGCTAAATACATCGGTTTTGAAATTTTGGTTGAATCTCTCCCGCCGGATCTTGGCCGTGCGTTGCTGAACGATCTGGCGAAGGTTGCCAAACAGCAGGGATCACTTCCTGCCGGTATCTATACGGGGCTTTTACAGGATCAGTACCCAGTGGCACTGATTGAGGCCGATCCGGCGATTACCGACGAAAAAATTCGGTTGGCTTAGGCCTGCTTCCCGGGGCGGAATCACATTCCGGTTCTCCAGCTGCTGCTTTCTGATGCTGAAAAGCATCTGCCCTGGGATGCCGATTACAGCATGGCTGGTCAGAGGTTGCTGCTGGCGGATCCGGATAGCTCAGAAGCAAAGAATGCCCTTTCTGACCTACCCATCTTAGATATTGAGGCCATTGTCCGAGGCCCGGATACGGACCAGCCGATTCACTGAGAGTCTTCACTTGAAAACGAGGGCCCGCCGAGCGCGGGCATTTTTGTGCCTGGCGTTCCGCCAGCCGGGGCCCGAGGCGCCCTTTCATGTGCACTGAGGCCGGTTGGCTACGCCACGGCTGCGCCGCGGGGAAAAGCCTAATTATCCACCATGCGGGGTGTATTGATATGGTAGCATTGGCATGACGTAGGTTAGGCATAGGCAAAACGGAGGAATTCATGCAAGAAATTAAGTGGCAGTGTCCGCATTGTAAGGGGAAGAACGCGAATCACCCAGAAAGAACAAATTTTCCGGAATGCCGGAAATGCGACAAGAAGTTAGACTGGTCCGAGATCGCGCATACATCCGACAGCATGGATATCTACACCTCAGCGGTGGATGCCCTGGCCAAGAAAACCTGTAACGTCGACGCGGTTCTCGACTTGGTTGATGACCAGGTTGCCGGTGTTGAGGCTCTCAAGGATTCATTCATGAATGCCGAACGCCCGGTCAAAGCCTTGATCCGGATCCGGCAGATGGCTGCCAGTGGAGTTTAAACCCAGGAGACCTGAGACATGTCCTACCACGACAAAATCATGGCCCTGCCACTCATTGCTCCTTACGCCGGTCGGGACTACGAGGCCGTGGAAACCCGAAGCCAGGCGGCTGAGATAGCAAAAGAAGCTGATGTCCGAATTGCAGAGCTTGAGAGTTGCCTGAGAGAGGCTCGGGCCAATATGGAAGACTGGGCAATGTATGTGTCCGAGTACTTCAGAGAAAAGCACGGGCTTTCTGATGACCTGGCAGCTATCGACAAGGTACTTCCCGGGCACATTCATTCGAACTAAGCACAGGTTCAGCGGGCCCTTCGATCGACCTTCGGTTGTCCGGCCCACCAGATACGGAGGCATTGATGTACGACGCGCACTTGCATTTCCAGAACCCGTGAGACGATTTCTCTGATCGCGGTGGACACCAAGTGTGCGCGAAACATCAATGATGACGACTCTGGACAGGAGACTGAACCATGCCAGACTGGCTGACCCCGAAGAACAAGCGAGATTTCGCCCTTTTTACTGGGGGTGCCGTTGCCGGCGCTGCCCTCACCTTCTACGGATTCCTGATGCAGGCTCACGCTGATGAGCAGCATGCACGCGACAGTATCCGGAACCTCATTTCCCACTACGCCGAGGCCGCAGAAGATCAGAGAACGGTGAATCGCTTCAGGTCACTCTCATGGTCCCTGCTCCCGGTGGCCCAGGGTGGCGGTGAACCAGAGGCGATCACCGCGGCTCTGGAGGCGCTGGCGGCCGAGATATCGGAATGGTCATACAGCGGCGATGTGATTGAGCACGGCCACGGCGGCACGATCACAGTCGGGCCTTCTGCCAGGCACAGCGGAATGCTCGACGTCAGCGCAACCGGCCTTCCGGAGCGGGTCTGCATCTACCTTCTGAGAGATCTGCTGCCTGCTGCGGCTGAAATCGGTACCGGTGACAGTTTTACGAGCTTCAAGCCCGGTACCGTTGACGATCGGATCCTTTCCTCAATCACCAACTGCCAGCAACCAGGCAATACCGTGAATTTCACTGTCGGGCTTTCATAGCCCGACACCGGCCATTCTCAAACACACTAAATACACCTTGCGTGGTGTATTACTTCCGGTATAATTGCTCTCAGGTTAGGCAAACAAAGGCAGTACTACCATGCAGCAGTTATCTGGGATTGCAGAAGCACCGTCCGAGGACCTGTTCGGATTCTCCGGCCAGACGCTCGAGGAGCGCGTCAAAAAGTACGCCTCTGGCGTCCTTTCTCCGGCGATCTGGGCCGGTTATGAGCGTGCCGGCCGGGCAATGTGCATTGCCGCGAGCGAGGCTGGCAGCAGCGCCCTGGATCGGGCTGCTGAGTACGTACGCAATGGTGGCGAACTTTTTGTGGATTCCGGGGCGTTCATCTACCGCGATAAGCCGGATGAAACGCCTTGGGCCTCCATCATTGAGATCTACCGCCGGATTGCGACCAATGCGACCGCTCAGGTGACCTTTGTGCTGCCGGATGTCGTGGGCAGCCAGGAAAAGACCCTTGCGGTTCTGCGGGACTGGGGCGACGCGGTTCTGGATGCGATCGGCCCGGGGCATGTCGCCCTGCTCCCGGTGCAGCGCGGGGACAAGCTTCCGTCGACGTTCATCAAAGAAGCCACCCTATGCCTGAAAGGCGCAATTGGCGGACTGGCCATACCCAGCAATGCAGCCGCCTTCCCTCCGGAAATGCTGGCGGACCTTGCCCACGTACCCACGTCGGTACCGCGGCGCGTGCACTTCCTCGGCATCAGCCGGCGCTCAAAGGCCCTTCAGGAGCGCCTGTTCCGATTGGAGGAGGTTTGGCCCGCTGCCAAAACTTCCTGTGATGCCTGTGAGCACCGGGCGCAGGTTGGCCAAGGCAATCCCATCACTGTGACTCGAGCAAAAGTACTCGGCGAAATGTGGGATGAGGAGCTGGATGTCTGGGATGACACCGAAGAAGACCCGGAAGAAGCGACCGCATTCCTCAAGCAGGCCTACCCGGACCTCGATGACGAAGGAATCGAAAACATGCTGCTCTCCCAGGTCGGATCATTCGCGGAGCTCCAGGGTGCCCACAAGCGCCACGGGAAAGCTTACGGGCCCAAGGCAACCACTGAGTCCATTTATCAGTTTGCCTCCGGCCGGATCTGACCAGCAATAAGCGGCCGGCGGCCGCTTCAATCAGTGGGTACGGGAGGTAGGTTACCGCCTGCCTCCCAAATCCTCGAACACCCCTACAGACAGCGCCAATGCTGTATTTGTCTGATACATCCCCCGGTGTTTTTCTAATCAATACACCTTGCGTGGTGTATCTGTTCTGGTATAATGGTTCTCAGGTTAGGCAAATAGACATAGCAGGAGACTGAACCATGAATGCCAAAGTGAATACCCCCGTTCCCTTCCAGGATGCCAGCGTCGATATCTGGGCCAGCAAGTATCAGCTGAAGACCAAAGATGGCGTAAGCGTCGATCAGAGCATTGAAGACACCTATGAGCGCGTTGCCCGGGCCCTGGCCGATGTAGAGGCTCCCGAGAAGCGTGAGCAAATATACGAAGAATTCCTCTGGGCTCTGCGTAACGGCGCCATTCCCGCCGGCCGTATCATGTCCAATGGCGGTGCCGAGGCGCATAAGCCTGCAACCTCCACCATCAACTGCACTGTATCCGGAACCATTGAAGACTCCATGGACGACATCCTGAACAAGGTCCACGAGGCGGGTCTGACCCTGAAAGCCGGGTGCGGTATTGGCTACGAATTCTCTACGCTTCGACCCAAGGGCGCGTACGTGGCCGGCGCCGGTGCAATGACTTCCGGTCCCCTGTCCTTCATGGATATCTTCGATCGCATGTGTTTTACCGTCTCCAGCGCTGGCGGACGCCGCGGTGCCCAGATGGCAACCTTCGATATCAACCATCCGGATATCTTCGATTTCATTCATGCCAAGCGTGAAGATGGCCGCCTGCGCCAGTTCAACCTGTCGTTGTTGATCACTGAATCCTTCATGGAGGCGGTTAAGTATGACGATGAGTGGCCCCTGTCCTTCCCGGTCACCCAGAAAGAGGTGGCTAGCGAAAACCTCGATCTGAGCGATACCGAGAACTTCCTCTGGCGCGAATTCCCGACCCACAAGGGATATGTGGTTAACGATGAGGGCCTGGTAGCCTGCCGCATCTACCGCAAGGTCATGGCGAAGACTATCTGGGACGCCATTATGACCAGCACCTACGATTACGCCGAACCGGGCTTCATCCTGATCGATAAGGTCAACGAGATGAACAACAACTGGTTCTGCGAAGACATTCGCGCTACCAACCCCTGCGGTGAACAGCCGCTGCCCCCGTACGGCAGCTGCTTGCTGGGTAGCGTGAACCTGACCCAGTTCGTGAAGAAGCCCTTCACCTCTGAGGCCTCATTCGACTTCGACCGGTACCGGAAGGTCGTCCAGATCTTCACGCGCATGCTGGATAACGTAGTCGAGATCAATGGCCTGCCCCTCGAGGAGCAGCGGGAAGAGATCCTGGGTAAGCGTCGCCATGGTATGGGCATCCTCGGCCTCGGTTCCGTGCTGTCCATGCTCGGCATGACTTACGGATCTGAGCGCTCCCTCGAGTTCACTGAGAACGTCACCAAGACTCTGGCCGTTGTTGGCTGGGAAATGGGTCTCGAACTTGCCAAAGAGAAAGGTGCGGCCCCGGCACTGACCAAGGAATACACCGTCACCGGTGAGATGCTGCGCAAGCGCCCGGAAATGGTAAAGGATGGCTTCAAAGTCGGTGATACCGTCAAAGGCAGCGTCCTTCACGCCAAGTACAGCCGTTACATGCAGAAGATTGCAGAGGCAGACCCGGCACTGGTCGCCAAGCTGGCTGAGGTTGGCTCACGATTCACTCACCACAGCTCGATTGCCCCGACTGGCACCATCAGCCTGTCACTGGCAAACAATGCTTCCAACGGTATTGAGCCCTCGTTTTCCCTGCACTACGCACGGAACATCATCAAGCCAGGCCGCAAGACCAAGGAAAAGGTTGATGTGTTCAGCTACGAGCTTCTCCGGTACCGCCATGAAGTGAACCCGGGTGCCATGCCCTACTCTGAGGATCCTGAGAAGGCGATTCCCGAGTACTTCAGCACCGCTGAGGACGTAACGCCGGAGCAGCACGTTATGGTTCAGGCTGCCGCCCAGAAGTGGGTAGACAGCTCAATCTCCAAGACAGCGAACGTCCCGACCGACTTCGACTACCAGGAGTTCAAGGATATCTACCTGCTGGCCTATGAGCAGGGACTGAAGGGCTGCACCACGTTCCGATTCAACCCGGAGGTATTCCAGGGCGTGTTGGTACGTGACGAGGACCTGAAGAACACCCTGTACGAGTTCACCCTCGAAGATGGTTCTAAAGTCACCCTGCGCGGTGATGAGCAGGTGGAGTACGACGGTGAGATCCATAACGCAGCCAACCTGTTCGACGCTTTGAAGGAAGGCACCTACTCCAAGTTTTGATTACCAGACTGGGGGTGAACTCCACCCCCATATTTTCCCGTTAATACACCTTGCATGGTGTCTTTATTCTGGTAAAATGGTTTACAGGTTAGGCAAATAAAGAGCAGGAGAAATTTCCAATGAGTGCAGCAGCCAAAATTGACAAGCCCATCGTCGGCTACCGGGTTAAGGGTAAAGACGAGTCACAAGTACAGAATGCGGCCCCGGTCGAGCAAGCAGCTCCCGAGGTTATGCAGATGAACGAGACGCTTGAGCGTCCAGAGATTCTGATGGGAACTACATACAAGCTGAAGCCGCCAGTGGCGGACCACGCCATGTATATAACCATCAACGACATGATCCTCAACGAAGGCACTGCCAACGAGCAGCGTCGCCCGTATGAGGTCTTTATTAACTCCAAGGCCATGGAACACTACCAGTGGATCACTGCCCTGACGCGCCTGCTGTCAGCGTGCTTCCGCAAAGGTGGCGATATCACCTTCCTGACCGAGGAGTTGCGCTCCGTGTACGATCCCAATGGGGGCTACTTCAAGAAAGGCGGTGTATTCATGCCTTCCCTGGTAGCCGATCTGGGTGCAGTGATTGAGAAGCACCTGAAGGCCATTGGCATGATCCAGGACGAGGAAATGAGCGAGCATACCCGCCAGATCCTCAACGAGAAGCGCATTGAGTTCGAGGCCCAGCAAACCACACAGACTGAGGCCTCAAACTATCCCGCTCACGCAACCGTTTGCACCAAGTGTCACACGAAGGCTGTGATCAAGATGGATGGTTGTGACACCTGTCTTGAATGTGGCCAAAGCAAGTGCGCCGGTTGATCCTGGACTGAAAATCCCCGCTCCGGCGGGGACACCCACCCCCAGCAAAGGGCGAACACGATGAACAACCAGATGGATCCAAGCAGCATCATCAAGCGACTGACTGAGAACGGCCGGTGCGCATTCGATATGCTCAATCCGTGTTTTGATAATCGACCGCATGATGTTCCCGGGCAACATAGTGACGGTACCGAGGCCTGCGCCTATTGCACGGCCAAAGCCTATCTTGCGACTCGGCCAGCTGGCGCCGGCGAAATGTCCCAGGAAGATGCAGAAGCGCGGATTCGCGAAGGCATCAGTTGGTTTACCGATCGGGACATGCAATTTGAGATGCCCGACGAGATCTTGGACATGCCCGTTGGAGATATGGTGAGCATCGACGTCTCTACTTGCGACGAAGACGCTGGTAACCGGGTTTTCGGCAAAATCATTGAGTGGCAGACTCCCGGCCCAGATGGTGGAAGAGTCTGGCTGTGCGAGCTAGACGAGTTCAACTATGACCCAACAGAAAAAAGAAAATGACGGGAAAAAGATGAATAACCAGTTTAAAAATTGGGAACACTATGAGCTTGCGCGAAACGATTTTACTAGGCGCACAGAAAAGCTATGCATCTTTAGACGTTTCATGGGCTTAGGTGTGATTCTCCCGCTTTTCGCCTTTGCTGTGACGTTCATTTTCTCCGCCATCCTCTTTTTAACTGGGAAAGCATCATTCGATGTGGTTGGTGCCGACATATACTTCGCCATGGGCTCAACACTGTCTATCGTTGGAATCCTTTTGATCGGTTGGCGTGATATAGAGATTCCTACCATCCAGGCTGAACTGAAGTCTTGTGAAATCCTGGTGGCTTCTTGTAGAACTGTCATAGACCATTTCGACAACCGCCTTCCAAACGAGACTGTCTGGAAAGATCGCAAGCTAGAGTTGATAGACACGTACGAGAAAGCTTCCAAACGTAAAAAAGCTCTCCGTAACACTGAGTTTTTAACCCGGCATACCGGGCGGATTGGCTCAATAATCTCAGTTATCGGCATATTGGTTTTGGCCTTTTCCTATGCGGAGTCATCCCAGCCAATTGCTATAGGACTGCCCTGCCTCTATTAAGAGCACGCCAACTTTTATGCTTAAAAGCCCGCTATGCGGGCTTTTTTTGTGCCTGGCGCGTCGTCAGCACGGGGCCTTTCGGCCCTTTCTTGTGCACTGAGGCAGTGGCGTAGCCACGGCTGCGCCGGCAGTGAATTCAGCTTCCTACACCTCACATGGTGTACGTTCTCCGGTATAATTTGCACTGGTTAGGACAAACATTGAACGAGAGAGGTACCAATGGGATCCATAATGAAACTACCGGCCCTTGAGGCTTTCCAGTCAGCTGCTGCATTTGAAATCGTCGGACTTTCTGAGGTGATTCCTCAGAAAAGTGTTGAGGTTATTTATCCAGAGACCGATCGGCAGGCCTATCGCCTGAAATGGCGGAGGGCTGATGAGGATCACGAAGCCTATCTGGGGCTCAACAATTTCACCGCCGCAGACATTGCCGAGGATGGGACGATCTCCATCGCTGACGACAATGGCACGCCTATGGTTCTAAAACTTTACTCCGAGGCCAAAGCCACGCCGGTATCTCGGGAAGTATCAAAATGCAGCCCTTCGGTTCGGCTATACGTGGATCTCTCAAGTCGTGAGATGCTGATTACGGAGACCTTTAAACTGGATAACGATATCCGAGACTTCGTGAAACGGTTTGGCACTGTGACAGAGGTTCGCTTTGAACTGCGAGAGGACTTTGAACTGCCCTCAATCACGCACCCAGAAAAGAGATCAGAGTTTCTTGGTGAAAACTACATCTCCGAAGCTACCAACAATTTTGCATTCGGAGTCAGTCGCAACCATGGACGCAACATGGTTTTCATGGACTGCCACTTCAGCACAGAGTGCCAGGCTGAGTTTCTGAGACTGATCACTGAGTCACTCACAAGGAAGCTGGCGGCAAACAACGATGGTTCTGAGTTCAACTTTGAGCGGGCCATGAGGGGCTTTTCGACCATGGCTGAAGCTATTAAAGACCCATACTCAGATGATATTCCCTTTTAGGCAAGATGCCTTATTCTGAAAAGCCCCGCCCTGCTCGGGGCTTTTTTTGTGTCTGGCGTTCCGCCAGCTGGGGCGCGGGGCGCCCTTTCTTGTGCACTGAGGCCGGTTGGCTACGCCACGGCTGCGCCGTGATGATTTAGCATTGAATACACCTTGCACGGTGTCTCTGTTCTGCTATACTTCTTTACAGGTTAGGCAAAACAAGACAGGCAGGAGAATCATGATGATTAACGTCGATCATATCTCAGCAATCAACACCACCGTACTGGCTACTTTGGCTGCAAAAGAGTTCGATGGCATGCCTCATCAGTATGTCGAAAAACACTTCGTGGACTTCGTTACCCATGGTCCCGGCGCCTACGAAGACTACAGCTCATGGCGCCAAGCGTGGCGGGATTTTGTTGACTTCACCCGCGAAGAAGAAGCCGAAGAGCAGCAAGAGCGCGTTGTTGGCGTCATTGCCGTTACCCAGGGTCAGCCGCGAGCTCTGACTGCTGAAAACCAAATGGCACTGTTTTAACCCATGGCGGGCGGCGCTGCCGCCCGGGGCTTACGGGGATCGATCATGAAACACGTACCTTTTCAGGAACTGCCAGTTGGCGCCATTTTCACCGGCATGCTTTTTCGCGCCAGTGGCGAATACCTGAAGGTTTCGGATAGTGAATTCCGCCCCTTTGGCACGACTGAGCGCGGGATCCTCCAGGCAAAGCCCGAAGAAATGAATTTTAGTGTGAGGTACCGGAAGATGAGCCGGTACCTGCTCGAAAAGTCACAGGCTTAAACGACAGGCAGGAAACAATGAACACTTTGGTTTTACCCCAGGCAGAGAATGTTGAACGCTACATGGCGGTCGCCATGAGCACCGGACACCTTGCTCCGAAGGATTTCGAAATTCTGGACGAGATGGCTGAGCTTAAGCGCAGCTCCCGGGTACTGAAGCGCGAATACGGGTACTTTATTAAGCTGGCGGGCCCGGCTCACCAGACCGATTATGACCTGATCCCCGAGGCGAGCGACGAGCTTAACCGGATCATCGTTTGGGCCAAGGCGAGCGGCTTCTCATTGATCGAATTCGACAGTGACGCCACTCGAATTGAAGGCTTTCAATTTTTTGAAGAGGAGTAAGGCACCGATGAAGGCACAAACACCAGAGCAAGCGATTAAAGACGTTTTTGACCGATACACCGCGATCCTGGATAAGGCCTATGTCGGTGGCGATCTCTCGAAAAAAGAAATGTTCACGTTCGATGTAGACGGTCTTGAGGACACGCTCCAGTTTGTCGGCAACACCTATGCTGCCTGGTGCGCGAACCTTGAAGGCGCCCTGCGGATGGACTGGGGTTGGGGCTGGTTCGAGATTGTCGACAGCGTTCGGGATCACGGGTTTTTCGTTGAGCATAATCAACTGAACTACCTGGCCGAGACCTTCCAGTTCCTGAATGACACGTTCGGCACAGCCACCCCCGATATCCCGGAGCACACCCCGGATTCGCCGCTGCACCAGTTGATTACCGAGCAGTTGCTGGGTGAATCCTGGTACGAGCTCGACCGCGACAAGCTGGACTACAAGTTCTCGATGGAAGAATTCATCACACAGTACACAGATCATGCGGCGCCATTCGTCGACAAGCTGATTGCCCAGATCGAGGGCAAATAGCACAACCGTTTCGGCCGGGGCGGATCCTGCCGCCTACCTACCTACTTCCGCCCCGGCCACCCTATCCTACTCTGCCCGCACTCGCGGGCTTTTTTGTGCCTGGCGTTCCGCCAGCAGGGGGCCTGCGGCCCTTTGGTGTGCACTGAGGCCGGTTGGCTACGCCACGGCTGCGCCGCGTAAATTAACCCTATATACACCTTGCTCGGTGTACTGCATTTGTTAAAATGGTTCTCAGGTTAGGCAAACAAATTCAGGCAGGAGAACACCATGAACAATGCAGCCCAGAACATTGAAAACGCCCCGGATCTTCGTGTAGGCCGCCGTATCCACTGCATCCTTTACGGAGGCAAGAACGGCACCATCTCCGCCGTTGAAGGTACTCCGGGGCTTGGCAATTCTAGGCGGATGATGAATGGCGTGGTCAGTGTTGTCCGTGGCCCAGAGGCTCATATCACCGTGGTTTGGGATAATGGCACCATCAGCATGCAAGTTCCCGAATGCATCTGCACCGGCGTCCAATGGCGTTTTCTGGATGAGCCAGACCGCACTCAGGCCGAAATAGACGAGGCTATTGCTTACGCGGAAAAGCGTACACGCGAGGCTGAGGAAGCCAGAGAGGCCGCCCGCAACGCCTTTGCAAAGCGCGTTGAGGAATACCGGAATTTCGAGGAGTTCTCCCATTATGAGCAGTCTCCGACCACCGGACACTTCGATCGCACCAAGCTCGCGGCCAAGAACATTCGCAAGCTGCTGAAGAAAGAATTCCCCGGTGTGAAGTTCTCCGTTCGCAAAGAGAGCTATGGCTCGATCTGGATCTCATGGTCACAGGAGGTCGACGGTGAAACGGTCAACCAGAACGCAGTGCACGATGCTGTTGCCCCGTTCAAGACCGGCGTTTACCACCTCCATGAGGACTACCACAGTTCTGAAGAAAGCCCGTTCAACATCGTTTTCGGTGGCGTTGACTACATCACCGCACAGCCCAGTTTCAGCTAATTGTTGCCCCCTGCCTTGCCCGCTCTGCGGGCTTTTTTTGTGTCTGGCGTTCCGCCAGCCAGGGGCGCGAGGCGCCCTTTTTTGTGCACTGAGGCCGGTTGGCTACGCCACGGCTGTCGCCGCGGAATAATCACCTTCGTACACCTTGAGAGGTGTATCTGTTCTGGTAAAATGGTTCTCAGGTTAGGCAAACAAAGACAGGCAAAAGGAGAACTTCCCATGGGTTCAGCATTTCAATCCCGAACCTTCAAAGCGTGCGACGAGCAAACTCTAAAGCAGTGCGTTGCCGGCGAAATCGATCAAGCGGCTTACGAATCAGGTCATATTTACTCTGGCGATCTGGGCGACAAGCGCACTGGTTTGATCATCAAAAATCGGTTCGTTGCAGACTCTGACGAGGCATTTGAGTGGATTGACAAGAATTACCCTGACAAAGACGACCCGCTGGTGGCCCTGAAGATTCCAGGCAACCTGAGCGATCGGAAAACTCAGTCTATCGAAAAGCGAAAGCTGAAAATTTGGGAGCGTTTGAACGAGCAGAGGCTGAAGCTAGGGCATGGCGATCCTACTTATGGGAAAGGCTTTTCACTCGGCGCTGAAGCCTATAGCGAAGCTCGCGAGAAAGCCGAGGAGGTAAACATCGCGGCCCAGATCATTAAGCGGGTTGCGGCGGAAAAGGCCCAGTTCAAAACGTGCCAGTCCTGCGAGAGCAAGATCAACAAGAAGTATCTGACCAGACATCAATGCCCAGTGTGCGGGAACGAAGAGATCCTTCTTACCAACACCGACAAGAAGCGTTTGGAGGGGGTCAGAGCCAAGATCAAACAGTATCAGGCCCAGATTGATGAACTGGACGCGGAACTCAAGCAGTACATCAAAGACCAAGAAGCGAAAATGGTGAAGGACGGAAACTGGTTCTGGTTTGTTGGAGGTTGGTGCCGGGACTGATCAGGTATCGTATGGCGCCCGTTGCCCGGGCGCCTCACATTCGTTAAGCACTGAGAGTGAGTCTTGAGCAAGCAACCAATCATCGAAGTCACGAATGAGACCGGATCTTGATGCTCAATGAAAAGGGAGACCTGAGCGCTGGCGGTATGATTATCGTTGGCGCCCTTCTGTTGGCATTCTCGATCTACGGCATTCGAACCACGCCCTCGATCGAACCAGAGGCAATGGAACCCCGTGTTGGCTTCATGCTGACCCTGATCGATGCCGAGATTCCCGGGCCCCAGTCCGTAATGGTAGATGGCGTCTACCAACTTCAGATTCTCAACGAAATTGATTGGGAAAAGCCTACGGCCGATCTGATTGTCCGTACCGCCAGCGTTATTATCTGCGAAGCGTTACCCGGGGCGATGCTCCTGGCCCGCCAGGAAGATAGAGATATCCAGAAGAATCCCATCACCGGTCTCACAATCAACGGTTTCAATGTAGCGCTCGAGGAGCCACTAAACCCAGAATCGGTTGATGATGCATGTGACTCCGATCATCAGGATTCAGACCGGCATACGCTGACGTTCACTTACGATTTGCCAAGTAGCTGAGTACTTCTTGAAAGCCAGGGGCTTGCGCCCCTGCCGGCTTTATGAAATCCAATAATCTCGCATCACCGCAAACACCGCCCTTCTGAGATAACCGACTGCTTTTCGCTTATCCCTTCGGCAATACCACGCACGCAGCAGTAACCCAGTCACCACCACACCCGTTCGAGTCAGCCAGAGCATCAACGCAACCGATGATGCCGGCACCCAAAAGTATGCCAGTACAGCCAACACTAAAAGCAGAGTTGCGATTACCTTCAGGCTGTTAGCAATGTCCCACGCCGTAAAATTCATTAATAGTTCGTTCATATTGTTTCCTTCTGTTTGATTTAATTTTTCTGAGCACTTTGCTCAGTTGTATTTATCTTTCTTCGCCAAAAACCCTTCCAAATCTGTAAAAACTGACAATCCAGAACGGATCCGGAGTGCGCCTTTTATTGAGACAATTCCGGGTCTGGCACTTCTATTTATGCTTTTGGGATTTCAAACGAGGCGGAACTGTCTGGAGGTCAAAGACCTGGGCGCGGGGCGCCCTTTGTTGTGCACTGAGGCCGGTTGGCTACGCCCCGGCTGTCGCCGAGGGAAATCAGGCTATATACACCTTGTAAGGTGTACTCATTCTGGTAGAATGGTCATCAGGTTAGGTCATCAAGGCAGGAGATAGAGATGGGCATCAGCGTAATGGTCAACGGCTGGCACGAGTGCGACGACATTGGGTTCAATGCGCCGAACGTCAGCATGTCGGCGTCCAGCATGGCGCAGGTCCTGCGTGCGGCAGGACTGGAGGGTAAGGACCCTCAGGGCGATGGCATTGCCGCCAATCGCGTTGCAGACGCCCTTGAGCGCCTGAAGGCGCTGGAGGTCAGCCTCACCGGCAACGAGGCGATGGAGCTCCTGCGGCTCCGCACCGTGAACGTCTGGAGTGTTCTGGCGTTCGCCCAATCCCGCAATCGCGGCGTCTATTGGGCGTGACCGGAGGTCCCAGCATGTTCGACGTCCCCAACATCATCGGCCTGATCGCCCTCACCATGACGGTGGTGGCGCTCACCCGCCGGTCCAATCGCGGGCTTCTGGCCGTGCTCGGCCTGTCTGTCCTGCTCTGGGCGGTTCACTATGGGCTGCTCGGCTCCGTGTCCGGCTTCATGGTCCATCTGGTCGCGGCAATCAGCCTGTTCGTCGCCCACTGGATGCAGGGCGCTTCTGAGACTGCCAGAGGCGTTGCAGGCGCGGCATTCTCAGTCGCCGGCGTTACCTGCTGCTGGTACTTCGGAACCGGTTGGGCGGACGTGCTGGCGGCCGTGGGTTGCGTCCTGATTACCATGACCCAGTTTCTCGGCAAGGGAAACACGCTGCGCCTCGGCTTCATGGGCGGCGAGACCGTGTTCTTCGGGTTCGCCCTGATGGTCGGCAGCGTCCCCGGCATGGCCGTCACCGCTGGCAACTTCGCGGCGGGTCTGATCGGCCTGATTCGACGTCAACGCGCCCCAGCGGAGGCGTTGGTCACGGACTGAGCGTCAGTTCCCCAGGGCCTGACGGCCCTTTTGTGTGCACTAAGGCCGGTTGGCTACGCCACGGCTGCGCCGTGAAATAAACGCAGAATACACCTTGTACGGTGTACGCTCTCTGGTAAAATGGTTCTCAGGTTAGGACAACACGAGGCAGAACCATGCAACCTTCCGATATTGCGATCATTTCCTGTAAAGAAGCAGCACCGATCCCCTTGACCGATCGATTCGGTGAGTACGTCGCACGCAAAGAGTTCAAGAATCTATGGGCCTTCAATGGCGCCGCGTCCCAGAACTACGAAAACCTTCGGGGCCACTACGACCAGGGCGAGATGGATGTCGAGGGTAACCCCCTCTATGCCGGCTTCAGTGTCGGCGACCCGCGCAACCACCTGCATTGGGAGTCCAGCTTTGTGGCCGTTCACAACGAGCAGCTCGGGATTCTGGTCGAGATTGAACTGGGTGCTCACTACAACGGTGAAAACGGCCCAAATGGCGAGAATGATCTCACAGACGCCGAGTTCATCGAGCTTGCGAGCAACTTACAGGGACGACTGGCTGAACTGTCGGCCTATTACCCACACACGCAGTTTTTCATCACCCATGGCAACAAGGTCACCCTCGAAGGCCGCATTGTCGTCAACGCCTTTACTCCATTGCTGGATGGGGAGCTGCCTGGCGGACTCCGCCTTGCTCCCGAATACCGGATGGTCATGATCTCGCCCTACTTCACTCCTGGCGAGGGTGCGGACATTACCTCATGTCGCACCCTGTACCGTGTGGCGGTTGATCTTGAACAATCTGTTGCAGATCTGGCAGCTGACAAGCAGGAGAGCGCAGCATGAAACCCCACCAGCGCGCCGTTATTGATGAACTACGCCAAGAAGGGTACGCAATCGGGATCTTCTACCCTTTCGAACTTGGAGAGGCGTCACCCAGAGACCTTGAGGACATCCTTGTGAAAGAAGGTAACGAGGCCATCGAAATTCTGAACCCGGAGAAAGATCATGAGTGACAAGGTAATCTTCCATTTCGACGCTGAGGAAATTTCAGAGACAGACGCCGAGTTCCATACCATCACGATCGCACTGGATGAGCCGATGGTGAATTCGCTCGAGCGTTATCAGAGCTTCGCAGTGGCAGAGGGCGTCACTATCTCGAAAGCCATAAAAGCTGAGGTTGATAATGAACCGGAAGAAGTCTCGTTTGACTGCCTGCATAACGGCTACATTGGCTTTGAGGCCGCCCAGCGGGTAAGAAACATGTGGCCGGTAGATGTTCAGTCTTCTGGTGAGATCCGTAACGATCAATTAATTCGCGCCTACTATCTTGCTCAGCGTCTCGGTTTCAGCGAGGGTTATATCCCGCGGGACAGCAAGAACATTTATCTGTTTAGCGATGAGGCCCTGACCGATGAGCTTCAGGATGAGGTCTCCGAGGTTTTCCACGAAGAACGCGACGGAGAAGAGTTTCTCAACAGCCAGGCAGGCATTGTGATCCGGAATTCGGCCAAGGGATAATTGCAATGTCGTTCTTTGGAAAACCTCTAAGTGCATTAGATTGGAACCGGGGCGCTTGTGACTTGTTTGCTTTGGCAATGAATCGCGTGACCGGCCTGCCCATGCACGCCCTAATTGAAACTGCGGAGAAAGACGGTAGTCGGGCGTTAGTGCATGCGTTTTGTCTGATCGACTCTGAGACGATGGTCGACGCGGTTGGATTTGCTCCTGCAATGAAAGCTGAAGATGCAGTTGGCACCTTATACCCTGGGGAGACCTCTTCCTTCTCGGTGATCCCTGTAAGCGAGAAGGATCTATTAGAGTTGCGAAACCACGAGTGCGATTACGACTGGGAAATAGAGCACTCGGGCATTGGCGAGTTTCTCAACACAGAAATCTTACCGCAACTGAAAGGGAAGATAGCGCCAGAATTCCGGCAACACATTCAACAGCACTGATTTGAAACAGGGAGCACGAGTAACCTGATGGCCGTTATAAAGCGAAAACCTGAGAGTTGCGTCGCTAGTAAGCCGAAAGAGCCGCGGGCCCCTACCCTGCATGATGAGCTGGTCGATCGGGCCTGCCGATGGCTGAAGGGTTCCTGCGGCTGCAGCGTTGCCGTTGGTGAGCTGCGGGCTTTCACTGGCTCCGGTGAGACTCCGGACGCCCTGGGCTGGCGGTCTGAGTACTCCATTCTGGTTGAGTGCAAGACTTCCCGGGCTGACTTCCTGGCGGATCGGAAAAAGCCTTTCAGGATGAAACCGTCTATGGGGGTGGGTACCTATCGTTTTTATATGTGCCCGCCAGGCGTAATTGAACCGGAGGATTTGCCGGAGGGTTGGGGCTTACTGCATTTGGAGAAGAATCGGGTGCGGCGGGTTGTCGGGCCCCAAGGTAACATCTGGACGCATGGCGACAACCTACGATTTGCCAATCCCAGAAATCAGGATGCGGAAATTGCGATGCTGGTCAGCGCAATGCGGCGTATTTCCTGACCTCTCATATACACCTTGAATGGTGTACTTGTTGTGGTAAAATGGTTCTCAGGTTAGGCAATTCAAGAGCAGGAGAACGACCATGAGCAACCAGACATTTTTTCAGTTCAAGCAGACCCGCGAGCGGATCACCTTTCGGGACATCATCAAGACCGGCGATGAAGTGGCCGCGTCATACCTCAACCTCAGCGCTGCCGATCTTCTCAGCGAGGATCCCAGTGTCCAGGCGGAAGTTAAAGAAGGCCTAGATCGTAAAGCTTTCGGATATCGGTTTGGCGATTCTGAAGAGCTGAACAAGTTCATTGAGATTGAGCCAGATGGCAGCTACTACCTGCTTATTGGCAATATGGAGTATGTGGGCTCCACTTCCGAGGAGCTGGAAAAGCTTGAGCAGGAACTTTTCGAATGGGGAGAAGGCTGATGGCCAGTAAAAAGAAGTGGTACGTTAGATTTATCGCTGGAAATCCCGAGATTTTTTCTGACATCAAAACGGAACCCCGGAGCCCGATGATGCGTAGCGAAGCGCTGGAGGCGATCGGACACATCGACAACCACGGCTGGCGTGGCTGGGTTGAGGACGAGGCCGGCAACCGGATTTTCGAGACATCGAGAGAGAAGGACTTCAAGAACGCTTGATTGATCGCCTGGCAATCGCCGCCAATTAAGCCTGAAGAAGTCACCGAAGCCCGCATGACGGTGTATATAGTGAAAGTTGTGTACTTCTGTCGGTGAGTGAGTGAATGCCCCATGAGTAAAGGCTTTTGGGGCATTTTCATTTCTACATAGTGTGTAATTCGGTGTGTAAAAATAGGGCTCTGCTTTCTCGGCAAAAGCCGCGATTCACCCGAGGTATTTGAAGGCCAGCGATGACCTGGCATGGCTCTAAATGTCTCTGCCAAGCACATTTATGCCCGACATCTTTTACACGGAATTTCCTATACATATCGAGCATTAATCAAACACAAAGAACCCCCAATTAGGGGGGGTCTTGTCAAATTTACACACTTTTAGGTGCTATACAGAACACCTGCGGGCTTTTTTGTGCCTGGCGTTCCGCCAGCCTGGGCGCGGGGCGCCCTTTCTTGTGCACTGAGGCCGTTTGGCTACGCCACGGCTGCGCCGTGATGTTTTTCTCCTATATACACCTTGCACGGTGTCTTTAATCTGCTAGAATTATTTACAGGTTAGGCAAACAAAGACAGGCAGGAGAATCATCATGGAACAGCAATTCGTATCAGCGGCACAGGGCCTCAGCTTCATGGCCGAGGAAATCGCCAAGCGGACCCGTGACATTGAGATTACCCGGATGTACGCCCAGTACGTTGTCGGCAGCAACGTTGAAGTTAACGTCGACCGCGCTTTCTCAACCGTTCACATCGCCGATCTGGCCGAGCTAAGTCTCGACGTACTGCTGGAAGGCCACGATGCAGACGAATTTATTGAAGCTGCTGATGAGCTGTACGAGCGCCTTGGTGAGATCACCATGGAAGAGGCTTATCAGGCCACCGCCCACCCCTATCTCGACCTGATGGTGTAATCATGAGTGCTACCACTGAGTTCCAACTTCCGTTTGTGATCAACGTCCGTGGCATGACGATGCTTCAGGTGGTCGCGCTGGTCGACAAGCTGCGCAACTATTGCAACGCGGATTTCAGCCACACGGCGGACGTGTTCTATGGTTGCTTGAGCGATGATTTCGACTCCGCTCAGGAGAGCAGCCACGAGCGCGGCCCCTATATCGGGGTAAACAATAACCGCAGCTCGATCCCGAACCTGTTTAGCAGTCGGGCGGTACCAGAGGTTTGCTCGGTTTACACCGAGGAGGAACTTGACGAGTTCGAGGCCCTTGGAATCAAGCCGAAGATGGGTGCATGGCCGACCACCCCTAACCTGCTAAACCCCGGCACCAAGCCCTATATTGTCTGCAAGAAGCTGGGCCAGCTTTGGGGATACGCGGAGAAGGAATACCGCGTCATGGCCAACAGCCCGGCAGATGCCGATCGGCGTGTTAACGCCCTTGGCCTGACGACATCCATCAAACTGGATTATCAGCCTTGCTGATCCCAGCACATCCAGGCTCCCCCACCCCGCCCGCCAAGCGCGGGCTTTCCTATGGCCGACACTTTGGCGTCCCCAGGGGCCTTTGGCCCTTTTGTGTGCACTGAGGCCGGTTGGCTACGCCACGGCTGTCGCCGTGTTAAATACACCTTGCGGGGTGTCCCGTGTCTGGTAAAATAGTATTCAGGTTAGGTACTTAAATACAGGCAGGAGACACCCCCCATGAACAAGATCATCATTTCAGCACTGGCAGTCACACTCACCGCTTGCGGCGGTGGCGGTTCAGGTTCAGCACCCGCACCGACTCCAAACAACGATGGTGGCAACGGTGAAATCCGTACCCCGGCGTTCAGCACTGACCACCTGACAACTATCAAGGCCGACTACGCCCGTAATCGCAGCATCGAGGGTGCTGGCGTTACCCTGGCAATCCTTGATTCCGGCGTGAACGTGAATCACGACGAGTTCGCCGGTAAGACCCTGAACCCGAACAGCGGCTCTTATGTGTCAGCGATCAGCGCCTACACACTCGACGAAATCGAAGATATGGGCCTGAGCGGGCTGGATCTTTACCAGCCGGTCGCAACAGGCGATCAGGAGGACGTATTCGGCCACGGTACTCACGTAACCTCTATGGCGTGGGGTGAGAACGTTGGTGTGGCACCAGAGGCCGACGTGATCATGATGGACGTTTATGCCACTACCAGCCCGGATTCTCTGGCTGTGAAGGGCATTATCAGCGATCTGGCGACGATGGATGTTGATTTCATCAATGCGTCCCTGACTGGCGTTGATTACTTCGAGAACAGCGAGTTCATCAACGAGCGCCCGCTTTACGAAGCGCTGGACACTGCGGATATGGGTTTTGTTGTCGCAGCCGGCAATTTCGGCCTGGATATGACCGAGACCTTCATCACCAATCCGGTCAACTGTGGTGAGCTTTCAGATGCAGAGCGTCAGGACAATCTGACCTGCACCTTCACGTTTGATGCCACCAGCGTTGACCTGCTGGCCAAGGACGCCGAGCTGGCGGATAACTTCCTCTGGGTTGGTGCGGTAGATAACAACGGCCTGCCTGCGGAGTTCCTGCTGGCGGACGGTACTGAAGTCGGCACCAATGTCCCAGGATCGGACGCAGACATTCAGGCGCGTTGGATCAGTGCGCCGGGCTCTGCGGTAGATGGTGCCTTTTTCAACAATGACACCGACTATCTGGCGGTCTCCGGCACCTCTCAGGCGGCCCCGCTGGTCACTGGCGCGGCGGCACTGGTTAAAGGCCAGTTCCCTACCCTGAGCAATGCAGCGGTACTGCAAATCCTGCTGGACACCGCAGATAACAGCTTCAGCGCTTATGATCCGGCGATCCACGGTCAGGGTATCCTCGATATCGAAGCGGCCCTGAACATCGATCCGACCAACTACGCAGCCCTCTGAGGAGGGCGCTTACCCACAACCGAATTGCTGGGCAGGCCAAGCCTGCCGCCAACCTACCCCGGCCTGCCCAGCACCCTTTTGCCTACTGCCACCTTGCCCACCTTCGAGTGGGCTTTTTTTGTGTCTGGCCTTTGGCCAGCCAGGGGCGCTAGGCGCCCTTTGTTGTGCACTGAGGCCGGTTGGCTACGCCACGGCTGCGCCGCGGGAAATTAACCCTATATACACCTTGCATGGTGTACGTTATCTGGTAAACTGTTCAACAGGTTAGGCAAACAAATACAGGCAGGAGCATTACCCATGGGTACAGTCGCTAACATCCAGCAAAACACCACCGATCTGCGCGTAGGCCGTCGCATTCATTGCATCCTTTACGGCGGCCGTGATGGCGTTATCACTGCTGTTGACGGCAAACCGGGCGTTAGCAAGTCCCTCTCAGCCCTCGGCGGTGCTGTTGTCATCTCCAGCGGCTCAGACGTCCATATTGATGTGGTCTGGGACGATGGCTCCGTGAGCAAGCGTATTCCCGAGTGCATCGCTACCGGTGTGCAGTGGCGGTTCCTTGATGAGCCGGACTACACCAACGCTGAAATTTTCGAAGCCGTCCAGTTCGCCAAGGACGAAGCGGAACGCGCCGAAGCCGAGAGAAAGGCCGAGGCGGAAGCCTTCGAGCGTGCCGTTCAGGCCATGCGCGAAAACGATGAATTCAAGCACCTCGAGCAGGCCCCAGAGGGCTCCAGCATGTATTCCCGCCAGCGGGACAACATGACCGCCAAGAACGTTCGCAAGACCCTGAAAAAAGCTTTCCCAGGGGTCAAGTTCAGCGTTCGCAAGCGCTCTTGCGATGCCCTGTATGTTTCATGGAGCCGCGAGGACGACGGCGAGACCGTCAACCAGCGCACCGTTACCGAGGCTGTGTCCATGTTCAAGACTGGCACCTACAACGCCTACGAGGACTACCACGGTTCCAACAGCTCAGCTTTCAATGTCGTGTATGGCGGGTTCGACTTCATTTTCTGCCAGCCGTCTATCTAATCCGCAGCGTTGACGACCTGCACCTTGCCCACTTCCGAGTGGGCTTTTTTATGTCTGGCCATTGGCCAGCCAGGGGCGCGAGGCGCCCTTTGTTGTGCACTGAGGCCGGTTGGCTACGCCACGGCTGTCGCCGTTGAAAAAAACTCGATAAACACCTAGCACGGTGTATTTGTTCTGGTAAAATGGTTTACAGGTTAGGCAAACATATTCAGCAAAGGCAGGATCCAGCATGAACACTTTCGACATCGACAGCACTACCGACCTATTTCAGGCCCAGGACTCCCTCCCGGAGAACATCCGGGCCATCATTGATCATCACACAAACCTGATTGAGAACGACGAGGGTAACGCTTACCTGCTTTGTCGTGATTTCCTGGCTGCTATCGAACCCCACGGGTACACCTTCGATTACGGACTTGATGGTGTTCCTTACGATCTGCAGCGCATCAACTTACCGGTTTGAATCCACAGACAGGAGGTAGTCACTATGGGAAAACTGAGAGATATGCTCGGAGCCTGCCCGGAGGAAAGCCCCTTCACCAAGGGCCGCAAGGCTGCAGAGGAAGGGCGCACACCGCCCGCGTTCCCAAAACCCGATTCGGACTGGGAAAGCCGCCTGTACTTCAGAGGCTTCCAATCCTACGGCCGCCAGACCCACAGCACATAGCTTTCCTGGTCAATAACCGGATCATCTGCAAAGCCCGCCAAGCGGGCTTTCTTGCCAGTAGTGGCCGACAAAAAACCAGCGTTAAAATGCGCTACCCCTATGAAAAAGCAGTAAAATTCACAAGGAATAGAATGAAATCCACAGCAGTATCATTGATTCTTGCGTTCTTCTCCGCCAGCGCTCTGGCCACCACGCCCCAGACTCTGGAGCCAACGATCAAACCTGAGATGGCCGCATGGAGTAATGAGGATTTTACGTTTGTCGTCACCACGGACTGCCGGACCGATTTTGAATACGGCTTCCTTCAGACATCGTGCTATGACGAGTTCCTTTTTGACTCGAGCGTGATGGTCAACGACCAGCGCACCAATTCCTTTTTCAAAGGTGAGCGAGAACTCAGAACTGAGGACGTGGAGTTACTGGTCGATGGTGAGGTGATCTGGGAGAGCGGAGACCGACATGTTTACAGAACTGGCTGGCGGATTGTCAGTGCTATTGAAAATTCAGAAGACCACGTTCTGACAGTCCGGTACCCAGACGGACACATCAAGGACAACTGGTCTATTGCGTTCGGTGGATCCGCTGGCTCGAAAAAGCCGGTTAACAAGTATCAAAGCCAATCGTTTGCTTTGGCCGATTTCGGTGAAGCGGTACCCAAAGTGTACTTCCACAACAAGCGGCTGGCTGAGCAAGGCAGCATGCTAGTCAATATTCTATTGCTTATTGGCTACGGCCTGATCCTGGCGTTCGTAGTTTATCTCTACAAGTACATCAAGAACAAAGCTATCCCCGCTTCCCGGACCAGAGCATCAGAAACGGTGGATCGTCTCCGGAAATACTCTCATGAAAGGAAAGTTCAAAGTGAAACTGAAGCGCTGAAGGTCAAGGAAGAGGCGATCAGGCGCTATGAGGCCGAGAAGATCAAACAGATGATTCAGGACGCCCTTGATCAGGATGACCACGAGCGGGCCCAGGAACTGATGACCCAGTTACGGGGCAGCAAAAGCTAATAATCCGGTCGGCCAGCACGGTAGGCCGCCGTGCTGGCCTGAACACTTATGCTGCCGAGCGCTGCACGGCTTCATATCAAGAACATTTCCACCGGATATTCAGTTAACCTCGGATGGCGTCTATGTACATGACGACGCGGGCCAGACCCTCACAGGTTTCCATCATTTCACGGGGAGCCTTGCCAAAGATGCTGTTGGGTGTGGATACCCAATGCTGCATGTTTACGGAGTCACCACCAACCACGGCATATAGTCCCTGATAGACACGAACAAGCATCAGCGCCAGTTCGCCGGCTTTGGACTTTGGGTCTATCCCGTCGCGGGAAATCCCTGTGCGGTCCCGGCCAACAATCTGAGCTGCATCAGCCTTGCTGATACCCAGAGCGCGGGCGGCATTGAAAAGGGCCTTGCCCAGCACCTGGCGGTCACCGACTTCTTCTTCTACTCCAATGGCCGTAACCATGAATTCGTCCTCCCGTCAGGCCTGTAAGCATAGTGAATAATCAACAATAAAAAAATTAGGCGTGGATTTCACAAATAACCCAAATACACCTTGCGTGGTGTATTTGTTCTGGTAGAATGGTTCTCAGGTTAGGCAAACAAGCAAAGGCAGGAGACACACCATGACTACCGCTACCCGTGAAAGAGTTGCTTTCGTCATCCAGGTTCGCGAGCTGAACACAAACAAAATCGTCGCCATTCAACAAATGAGTGCTGACGCCGGCCGCCTGCTGCGCCATCAGAAGGCCGAAGATCTGGCCAAGTGTTACTCCGATCCCCGGGACTGCTACGCCGTCGAGCTGGAGAAGCTTGCCGGCGAGCCCAAAGGTCACCCGGGCTCTGTCATCGACAAGTATGAGCTGGGTATCTAACCCAGCCTTCACCCCCATTGGTAGAGAGAGACGCATCCATGACCAAAGCACTGTTTCTCAAGTACACCACCACCGAAGGTGCAACCCTGACGGTGGAGGAAGACAGCACCGGGTTCTACATGACCGATGAGAGCGTTGGCTGGAACCAGGTACTGTTCGGAGAGAAGGTTTTCGTATCCCGCGACGATGTGCGTGACTATACCCGCAACACCGTTGCCGGCCATCCCCTGCCCTTTGAGCTGGCTTTCGATGCCGACCACCAGGGCAACGACAATAAGCAGGTGGCCGCATGATCAGTATTGAGATGCCCGGACAAGGTAATTATCTGGACCCATTCCGGTCGATCCTTGAAACCTTTCCCGGTGACATCTATGAGGGAGATATCACAGGACACGGGTATGAGTGGAGAGCGGAGTACGCCATCGATTACGCCCCCTCTAACCAGGATGAGACCGATGAAGATGAGTTCGTGCTGACGCTTTCGATTTACAAGAAAACCTCAGAGGCTGGCTCAATAGTTGCAACACTAACCCTTGAGCACTATGTCCCCGAGGTTGGCATCGAGGATAAAGAACCCATTGCTGTAAGCGACTTTGAATCTATGGCTACTGCGCTGGTGAAAGTCGCAGATGAATGGGATCTGAGGAAGGATGCTGTCGAAATCGCCGGGCCCTACCTGACCAAGGTGGCCGAGGTAGGCAAACAATTATCTGGGGGTGTTCATGCTTAAGCCAGAGTTCATCACATTTACCGGCATTGACGACCGTACTGATTTGACGAGAGCTGACAAGTTGGCATGCAGGTATCCCATTGAGTGGGGCGTGCTGATGTCCGACTACGCCCGGGATGCGAGATTTCCAAGCGACCAGACTATCTCTGAGATGGCGGATATCGCGGGCAAGAAATGCGCTCACCTGTGCGGAGACTACGCCTCGATCCTTTCTATCTGTGGCACGTTCCCGGATCCGTTCAAACTGGGCCGATTTGATCGGATTCAGGTCAACGGGCGCCGGTCACTTACAAAGAGTCTGATGGAGCTCGCCAAGAAGTCCGAGTATGAGTTTATTTTCCAGACCAGGGATAACACCTTCACTACTGGGGCGGAATATCTTGAGCTTTTTGATTGCTCCGGTGGCCAGGGCCGGTTTCCTGATCGAGTTCCAGCATTGCCGGGACCAGACGCCCTTGTTGGCTATTCCGGCGGCATCGGCCCGGCTACCGTTACTGATTACCTGAAGATGATCCAGGGCGAAGGCCGGTTCTGGATTGATATGGAATGGCGAGTGCGTAGCAAAGGCTGGTTTGACCTTGATCTTGTCGAACAGGTCTGCCAGCAGGTTTACGACTGAGCCATCAATTTTCGACCGGCTGGCACGCCTGCCTGCCAACCTGAATACCGCCAGCCGGTCACCCTATTTCTCCCGGAGAAATCCGGGCAATAGATTCAACGGAGACAGACAATGCAACGCTTCCTAAAGGAAAATGAGAGATTCAGAGCAGACGAGCGTGAGAACAGAGCGTTCCAGGCGGTCGCCAAAGCATGGAACCAGATCCACCGACTCGTTCTTTCCCAGGGAAAACCCTGCACGACTACGGTTATCGGGCACGGAATCTTTTTCATCTATGACGGTGAGCTGTTGACCCATGAGTGGAACCGTGGGTACGACAAGCCGGATTTCGATGCCACCCACGCGCTGTACGAATTCGAGACAGACGCCGGCGCCCTTGAAGATTTGCTCAAGGACATGGAGCGCTGGCTGGCGGAGCCGACGTTCATATTCCCCGAATGCGGCGAAGTGACCGTCGATCCCAGCCTGCATGCTCGACGCGATTTCGGTTCCGGTTCTGAAGATCGCTTCCTTACCAACGCTTTCGAGTGAGAGGCCCAATATGGATGAAGCACTGAGACAACAGATCATCGAGTTCCTGAAAGAAGAGCTTACTTTGGACGTTGAGACCACCTCAAATTACGCCGGTGGTATGGACGGGGGGGTCGATGTTCGAGGAAAGCAAAACCCTCAAGATTTTGATCGATGGTGAGGTCATCACTGAGATCGGGATCTGATTTGCCATAGATTACCGAATTGCTGGGCAGGCCATTGCCTGCCGCCTACCTGCCTACCAGGCCTGCCCAGCACCCTATGCCATTGCCCTGCCTTGCCCGCTCCCGAGCGGGTTTTTTTTGCCTGGCGTTCCGCCAGCCGGGGCGCAAGCGCCCTTTCTTGTGCACTGAGGCCGATTGGCTACGCCACGGCTGCGCCGCGGAAAATAAAACCTATATACACCTTGCAAGGTGTCTTAGATTTGCTAAAATTATTCTCAGGTTAGGCAAACAAAGACAGGCAGGAGTAACACCATGTTCTCAGTAGAAGACATCGCAAACATCGACAAGACCACCTTCAAGACCCTGATTGAGCGTGAGCCGGAAATCTTCGGCGTTATGAGCCTTGAGAGCGTAGAGCGGGACTTCCTCGAATACGCCAACGGCGAAGGTAGCTTTGAGGACTTCCGCTCATGGCGTCAGGCATGGCGCGGCTACGTTGAAGCCCGCCGTGATGAGCTGGAAGAGTTCGCGGCTGAGATGGAGGCGCTGGAAGCCAGCAAGGCCAAGCCGGTTGCTGAAGAAAAGGTTGTCGGCATCGTAGCCTCCCACGCACCGGCTGCAGTTCTCTCAGCAGAACACCAGATGGCGCTGTTCTGATCCATTCAGCGGGGCCCAGAAGGGCCCCAGCAAACCCTTTTCGGAGTTTTCGACCATGACTACACATCAGGCTCAAACACCTCAGGCGCCGGCCACTGAGAGCTATATCGTCCTGAACGAGCACACCCTCGGTGTGGTTGTCTCACCGAACACGATGCAAGTTCTTTCCGGGCCTGTCCTCAAAGGCGGGCACGATCCGTTTAAGGGGCCTGTCTTCATCAATCCGGAGACAGATCACCTCCGCCCAGCCACGCTGGCGGATTTTGCGGAATACCGTGTATGCCCTCGGGGGCATCTGCTGCCGATCTAACATTTTTTCGGACAATGGCGGGCTAATTGCCCGCTTTCCTAAATTAGCCGACACCGTAAGCAGTCTGATTAGGGAACCATAGTGGTTCACTCACCAATCAATCAGAGGATTCTCTCTATGAGCAAAACTTTCTCCACTACCCTTTCGGCTGTGATCTTCACTGCCTGCTGTTTGCTGGTGCTCGCCCTTGAATACACAGTCGGCCTGGTCGGTACAGATCACTACTTCCTCGGCCACTTCCTTTTCGGCCTGGGATTCCCCTTTCTTTGCTATGGGGTGTTCTCCCTGTTCAGAGGGCCTGCCAAGAAGCCAGCCAATTGGGTCATAGCCAGACCGGCCTTGGACCGCTTTTTGTCGAAGGCTATGGCGGTAGTCACTGACTTCTATTTCTGGCTCGGGGTGACGGCCTTCTGGCACGTTGGGAACGAGCTGTGGGAGGACCAGAAGACCCGCCCCGTGTTCACCCTTGATGTAGACCACCTGACAGCCGGCATCATCGGGCTGGTGCTCGCTGCCTGCATCTATGAGGCGATCCGGAAGAAATGCCCCCAATTCTGACCCGCGCCACCATCGAATTATCCGCAGGCGCTTATGGTTGGGCGTTCGCCCGCCATGGGGGCCTGTGGCCCTTTTGTGTGCACTGAGGCCGGTTGGCTACGCCACGGCTGCGCCGTGATAATTCAGCATTAAATACACCTTGCAAGGTGTCCTGTATTTGTTAAAATGGTTTCCAGGTTAGGGCAATAAATACAGGCAGGCATCATGTTCGATACAAGCGTTTCCACATTCGATCCGAGCAGCATCATCGCCACCTCTTCTGACATTCAGAAGCGTGAGTTCGCTGATGTGTGCCAGGGCGCGATCAACGCCATCAAGAACACCATGCGTAAGTTCAAGCTGATTACCGTCGCCTCAAGTTGGGGCAAGGACAGCTCTGCTGTCGTCGCCCTGACAATCGAAGCTGCTACCCAGCTGCGTGCTGAAGGGATCAAGGTACGTGTTCGTGTGATGACTTCTGACACCCTGGTTGACTCCGCTCCTATGATCCGTCTGGCCAAGCACATGGCCTCCCAGATGAGCGAGCTGGCGGAGCAGCGGGATCTGGACATCGAGCAGGTGTTCGTGACCCCGGACCCGATCGATCACTACCTGGTCACCATGATCGGTGGCCGTGGCACGGCTTCAGTTGCCGGATCAGATGCCACCTGCAGCGTAGATCTGAAGGTTCGGCCGATGGCCAAGTACAGCCGAGAGCTGGCCAAGCAGTACGGCAAAGAGAACATCTGTAACTTCATCGGCACCCGCCATGAAGAAAGCACCGGCCGTAGCGCCCGCATGACCGCCCGTGGTGAGTCAGCGATCGCACCGGTGCAGCAGGACGACGGGATGTACCAGATGTCCCCGATCGCAGACTGGACCGTTGGTGAAGTCTGGCAACTGCTCAACGGCACTGCCCGGAGCCTCGGGTTCGAGACCCTGGACTTCAGCCGCACCGTGAGCGTGTACGAAGCTATGGGCGAGTTCACCTGTGACACCCTGTCGGTGAACACCAGCACCAAGGCCAAGAGCCCCTGCTCCGGCGGCCGTGGTGGCTGTGTGATCTGTCAGAAGGTCACCGTAGACAACTCCATGGATCAGATGCTGGGCTCCTACCCGTACCTTGCCCCGCTGGCCCGGTTCTCCAAGGTCATCCAGGCGGGTCATTTCCTGCCGGAGAACCGGAGCTATCTAGCCAAGTCCGTTGACCAGGCCGGGCTGGTTCGCGTGTTCGCCAACGCCTACTCAGCCGAGTGGCAGGCGAATCTGCTGAAGTGGGCTCTAACGATCGACCGCCGGGAAGATGAGTACGTCGAGGAAAAGTCCCGGAAGCTGGGTCGCCCGGCTGAGCGTCGCTTTGGTCGCCTGCTGGAAGAAGAACATCTGTGGTTGATCGCCTTCTCATGGGCCCGCTACGGCCATCAGAAGCCCGGCGAGTTCGCCCGCATTCTGGAGGCGGTGGACGCCGGCGCTCGCTTCGAAATGCCTTCGGATGCCGAGATCGAGGACATGAAGGCCCGCGCCGAGCGCAAAGGCTCTGGCAAGACCATGGGCTATCTGGCCCCGAAGACCGTGATCACCGGTACCGCGTTCCGTGACAACTGGCGCGACCTGATTAGCGCTGACAGCGCCTGTGCTCCGGATGTGATGGTCAAGGACGGTGACCGGGCCATGTACGTCGCTTCCAGCGGCGTTGCCCACGACACGATCGGTAGCGCCCCGGTAGTTTCCGCTGACCTGAGTGCTCTGCGCGAGGCAGACGGCACCTTCGGCCTGACCTACGAGGAATTCAAGTTCTGGCACGCCCTGGAGTTCGCTGGCGGCCACAAGACCCATAACGACGAGATGGCGTTCCTGATCCGGGAAGGCCTGATCAAGGCCCGCAACGGCTACCAGAGCCAGATCGGCGTGTACCAGGGCCTAAACCTGATGCTCGATGATCTCCGAGCTGAAGGCCCGATCGGGTCTCTGGCTGAGATCCAGTCTCACCCTCGGTTCATGACCGAAGAACAGGCTGCAGTCCTGAAGCAGGAGCTGGCGGCCCAGACCGGTCACCAGGTCGAAACACCGGTCGATGAGCCGACCACTGAAATTCACGAGGAGCAGATGGCACTGGATTTCGCCGCCTGATCCTCAACCGAACTGCTGGGCAGGCCCCTGCCTGCCGCCTGCCTACCTACCGGGCCTGCCCAGCACCCTATGCCTACTGCCGACCTTTGCCCGCCTCCGAGCGGGCCTTTTTTTGCCTGGCGTTCCGCCAGCCGGGGCGCTGGGCGCCCTTTCTTGTGCACTGAGGCCGGTTGGCTACGCCACGGCTGCGCCGCGGGAAATTAACCATATATACACCTTGCGTGGTGTACTGAGTTTGCTAAAATGGTTTTCAGGTTAGGCAAACAAATACAGGCAGGAGAATTCCCATGACCAAGGTTATCGATGAGCGCGTAATGAAGATCTACCGTGACCGCATTGCTTACGTAGAAAACAGCAATGTCACCGTCGACGTTGACCGCTCCCTCCCCACCGTTTCCATCGAGGCCCCGGACGCCGAGGGCTTTTTCATGCAGGGCGATGAGGCTGAAACCTTTATCGCTGAAGCCGATCGCGTGTACGAGGAGCTTCAGGAAGTGTCCTTCGATGAGGCCTGCAAGGCCGTGGCCTCCCCTTACGCTGACCTGATGGCCTGAGGAGGCGCCCAATGAATTCCCTGAATCCCAGAATGGTCAAAACCAACGTTAAGGACTTCAAGATCCTGACCAAGGACCGGGTGCCGCTCGGACACCAGATGGACGCCATGCGTGCCCTGAAGGCTTGGAAGGAAGACGAGAAAACCAGGAAGGCATGGATCAGTCAGAAGCGCAAATCCTTCACTGCAGCGCTCCGGGAGTTCCGTGACCTTTATGAGGCCAAAGAGTACTACATGGCCTTTGGCAAGCACGACGACAGCATCGAAGTCTTCTACCGCACCTGATCCCCTTTACCCACACCGCCGGGGGCGACCCCGGCAGACCCCAACCAGTACAGGAAATGACTATGCGAGACTACCTTATCGTAGGCCATCTTGACGGTTGCCAGATTGTCACGCGGAAGATTACCGCCCAATCACTGGCTCACGCCAAGACTGCCCTGAAGAACGCCCTTCTGGAACCGATCATCGACGAGATCGAAGGGTCAGCTGAGGACGTGGATTTGCCAGAGTTCTACGTTGATTTCGCCGCCCCGGTCGGAAACATCCCGACGCTGGACCCCGCTCTGGTCGGATCCCTTGGATTCGATGAAGAAGATGATGACCCTGTGGCATGCCCCATGCCGTGGCTGGACAGTGCTCAGCCGGCCTGACCGCCAGCATTCAACCTGAAAGCCCGCCGATCAGCCGCGGGCTTTTTTGTGGGCTTCGCCCAGGGCCAAAGGCCCTTTTTGTGTGCACTGAGGCCGGTTGGCTACGCCACGGCTGCGCCGAGGAAAAATAACCCTATATACACCTTGCGCGGTGTACGGTATCTGGTAAACTGTACAACAGGTTAGGCAAACAAATGCAGGCAGGAGAAACACCATGATTTCCATCGGACAACTCGAAAAGAGCGTCAACATCTTCGCTGACAAGCTGCGCAAGCAGGGCCACGAAGTAGACGTAAAAGCCTTCCGTTCCGGCACCATGACCGGTTGCGACACCCAGGGCGTCTCCAACGTGGAACTCCGGGTGAACGGTCAATCGGTTCGGTTCATGGCCAACGGCTACGGCGACATCTACAAGCGCGACATCGGCGGCACGTTCATGACGTGGACCGAGATGAAGCAAGAAGCCATCAAGAAGCTGAACCTGGACGCCCACTAAGGGCGTTCAGCATCCGATCGACACCAGGCGAATAATCACAGGCAGGGGAAATCAAAATGGACATGACCAAGATTCTTGAGATGATCGACTCACAGACCAAGGCGACGGAAGGCGAGGTTCTTATCCTTACCCGCGGCGAGTACGACTCATTCTCCGTCATGGCCGTGGTTCGCGTGTGCCGTGACATCAACCTGCGGCTGGAAGCCGACGAGTTCCTGGCAAAGTCCGGTGCCCGCCTGCAGTCCCCGGCTGTCCAGTTCGACGCCCACCAATTCCTGGCGCACCTTGAGGCCGTGGACGCGGTTGAAATCATCCAGACCCGATCCGTTCATGTGATGGATGACTTCGAGTGCACCATCGCCACTCCGGTCACAGGTCGGAATCCGGCGAATGACCCGGATGCCCTGCCCTATGAATGGGCTGAATCTGAGTTCGACCTGAAGGCCCGGGGGTAAGACGATGGGCGTGTATTCATGGCTGACCAGCGACACCGAGGAAAGTGTTCTCCATATCCCTTCCGGCTGCCCCCAGGAAACTCATTACCTGCTGCAGCCAGGGGCTTTACCCCACATTGCGGCCGAGGTTTATGACGGATACGGGAACTTCGGATACGCCGGCATTAATGCCCATCGGTGGCTCGCGGAGATCAACGCGCCAGCGCTCGGGATGGATCTGACCGGCCTGAGCCATGAGGAGATTCCTAGTATTGGTGTCACCCTCTCTGATGGTGATGTGCTCATCCACGCCGAAACCGGGGAGTTGTACTGGATCTGGGTCAACAAGATATTCGAATCCCTCGGCGGCACCTTGCTGCCAGGCAATTACGCCACCCAACAACTGAACCTCGGCGGTAGCGTCAATGACCTGATCGAGCGAGGGATCTTGATTCAACGGCCGGTAGCCGAGCACTTCTCTCTGCCCTACCCGATCAAGATTTCCAAGAACCCGGAGGCGGTCTACGAAGACCTGCCTGCGGCCAAGGACTGTCCCAATCAGGGCTATCCAGCGGACGATGCCGAACCGGATTGGCCGATGGACAACGAAGACGATTTTGACGAGTTGCTGTTCGGATGATGTTCCGTAGCAGTGCTCACAGTAACGGCCGAGCGACCGATCCTGCCGCCTAAAACCTGGTCGCTCGGCCACCTATAACCTGCCCTTGCCCGCCCTGTGCGGGCCTTTTTTTGCCTGGCGTTCCGCCAGCCGGGGCGCACTGCGCCCTTTCTTGTGCACTGAGGCCGGTTGGCTACGCCACGGCTGCCGCCGTGTGATTCAGACCTATATACACCTTGCAGAGTGTACTGCTGATGGTAAAATGGTGCTCAGGTTAGGCAATCACAGGCAGGAACAGACTCATGGCTTATAGAATCTCAGATCGAATCAAAGAGATCTCTACCCCGACTTTCGCGCAGAAGTACGCGCAGGCCAGCGACAAGCAGGCTTTCTGCATCGAGGCCATGGGCATCCTCCCCAGTCACCCCCACGCCGATCACTGGGTCTCGAAAGCCATGGCGGCCTTCAACAAGATCAACGGCAAGCCGGTCACCGAGCCGCCCTCCGCCAGCAAAGGCAACAGCGATGCTTCCTACACCCTGAAGCAGTGCCAGAGCACCGGCACCTACTGGGCTGAGACCGAAGTGAAGTGGGACCGGAAGTTCGGGAAGTGCGACCGACGCACCATGCGCAAGCACAACAGCGTCTTTACTCGAGCCGCCCTGAAACAATGGGGCAAGCGTAACGGCGTCACCGTCGACGCTGCTGACCTGCAGAAACTTCCAGCCAGCGTTTAACAGGAGCTTGACCGATGATAACCGTCCGTACCGCTCAAGTCGGCACCCCGATCAGCTTCTGGTTTGAGGGTCAGACCCATGTGGGGCGCGTCATGGCCGTAAACGCGACTTCACTCAGCGTGGACATGATTCTCTGCGGCAAAGTGTGCCGGGCCATCGTTGGCCCAGACCAGTACGAGGGCATCCTGTCCTTCACCGAGGCCCAGGCGGAATGCCCCGCCCTGTTCCCGGCGGATCTGACCACCCTGCGTGCCGGCACCCCAGTACGCTTTAACCATCAGGGCCACGAGACCCTAGGCCGCCTGATCCGGGTCAACAAGCGCAGCATCACCGTAGACTCCACAATTGACGATCAACCGATCCGGGCAAAGGTCGCCCTCGAGGACATTCACGCCCTGCTCGAGATGGATGAGGCCGCCCAAGAAGATCCCGCCATGTTCGCCCCGAACGTCCTCGGAATCCCTGCCCCCATTACCCACTGAACTGGCGCTCCGCGCCGGGCCTTTGGCCCTTTGTTGTGCACTGAGGCCGGTTGGCTACGCCACGGCTGCCGCCGTGAAATTCCAACGATATACACCTTGCACGGTGTACTTTGTCTGGTAAAATGGTTCTCAGGTTAGGCAAACATGCACAGGCAGGAGAACACCCCATGATGACTTTGACCCTCAAGAACACCAACAGCCCGCTCTCCAACATGATGGTTCGCATCGTTGAGAAGGGTGACGGGTACGGTCAGTACAACCAGAAGACCGAGAAATTCGCCTTTATTCATGAGAAGCGTGATCCCTTGGTTGAGTTTTACGACCTTGATTATGAGCGGAAGCCTTTCGGAGGCCAGTTTGTTTCCCGTTACTACATGAGCACCCTGCTTGAGCGCGACTCCGGCGGTCTGTGTCTTGATGGTGGCGAACGCAAGTGGAACGTAAACGAAAACGAGATGAACCAAGTTCGCCAGTTCCTCAGGGCTGCCCAGGAACAGTTCGAGTTCGCGCCCCTTTTTCCGTAACCGAATAACCAACGATACACCGGCCCGCATGTACCGGGCCGGTTATGACCCCCAGACCGAACAACACGAACAGTGTATTGAGCTAGGAACGAGAACCATGCCAAAGATAAAAGCCATAGTGACGAACATCCGATGGGACGTAGACGAGCCTTCTGATCTTGATCACCTCCCCAGCTCGATGGAGTTAACAACCCCTGTCGATTATCTCAATTCAACCCCTGATGTTGATGAGATTGAGGAGGCGGCCGGCGATCAGATCAGTGACGAGATCACTAATAAAACCGGCTTTTGCCATAAAGGCTACGACGTGACCTACAGCGTTGTATCTGTCGATTAGGCCCCACACCCAAGAACAGGAGCACAGACCATGAAAGAATTTGTATCCCCCCAGGGCAACGAGATCATCGGCACCCTTGAGCACGTACCGGGCGTTGCCGTTATCGATATGGACAGCGCCAGCGTTGAAGGTGACTCCCTTAAGTTCGACTACGAAGGAACCACGGACATTAATTGGGACGATCAGAAGACCGTATACCGTGGTGGACAGCGGGTTTTCGTTGATGAGTGCCATAACGAGTTCACCGAGGACCAACTCCATTTCATCGACCTTGAGAACGCAATCACCACGCCAACACCGGTGTTTCCGGATCGGGTAAAGCCCGCCGAGTAATCCATTAATGGGGTGGTCTATCGGATCAGGCCGCCCCGCAACCGAGGCCCAGGAATGAAGCTTAAACGTCGCGATCAATCCCTGAGACTTTCCCAGACCATCGCCGGTACCCGGTTCCCGATGATGCTCGGTACCCGGTGCAAAACATTCCGTTGGAACAATCCGATGCTGTACAAGAAACGGAACCCGAGAACGGGTAAGACCTTCACTCCGTTTTCAATTCGCGGCAGCTTCGAATACATCTTTGTGTGCTCGATCCTTGATTCAGACCCCGGTTACATTCCCAAACGCATATACCGCGGTTGCCTGAGCACCCGGCGCGTTCGCATCAAACCGAACCCGATCAACAATCTGAATAGGATCCGGAACATTTCGGCCCCAACCATGTAAACCAAACCTCCCTGCCTTAGCCCGCCGCGAGCGGGCTTTTTTTGTGCCTGGCGTTCCGCCAGCCGGGGCCTGCGGCCCTTTGTTGTGCACTGAGGCCGTTTGGCTACGCCACGGCTGCGCCGTGAAAAATATTCACCTGATACACCTTGCAGAGTGTACGTTATTTGGTAGAATTATTAACAGGTTAGGCAAACAAAGCAGGCAGGAGAAACACCCATGAACAAGCGAGCTATCGACTCAATCCGCGACCAGATTCTTGAAGCTCTCACTCAGGGCCGCGCACCTTGGCAGAAAGGCTGGAAGCCGGGCCGGGGCGTACTGCAACCGCTCAACGGCAAGACCGGCCGCCAGTACACCGGTTGGGCCAATATCGTTTCACTGTTCTTCAGCGCCGAGCTTAACGCTTACAGCTCCCCGCGCTGGGTAACCTTCAAGCAGGCCAAAGAAGCCGGCGTATGCGTCAAGAAAGGCGAGAAAGGCACTCACGTTGAGTTCTGGAAATCCTACATCCCGAAGAAGGCCAAAGAGCAGATCGAATCGGACGAGGATGAGAAGGGCCGCAAGCGCCTCGCCTGTAAGGTTTACACCGTCTTTAACGAAGACCAGCTCGACGGGCCTCTGGCGGACGCTCCCGAAGCGGAAACCGTGTCCCGCAATATCCAGTTTGTGCTTGATATGGCCAAAGCCGCCGGCGTAAAGCTCGCCTTCGGTGGGGGTGATCAGGCGTACTACCGCCCGGGGCTGGATATGGTACGCAGCCCCAACCTTGACCAGTACGTGAGCGAGGAAGAAGCAATCGCCACCCTCTGCCATGAGTTCATCCACTGGACAGGTGGTAAAGCTCGGTTGGATCGTGACACCAGCTGCTACGCCACTGAGGAACTGGTAGCAGAAGCGGGTGCCTGGCTGCTGGCGGTGGAACTGGGCCTGCCCTTCACTCCGCAGAACTCCGTTAACTATCTGGCCAACTGGGCGAGCAAGACCAAAGACGCCGAGAAGGCCCTCGACAAGGCGTTGAGCGACGCGCAGAAAGCCGCCCGCTATCTGGCGGACGCCGCCAAGCAGGCGGGCCTGCTGGACGAAGCGCCCGAAGCTCTGCCGGTGGCGGCTTGATCCACTCAGCAACACGGGGCGTCAGGTGGCGCCCCGATGCCCTGACCATTCCCTCATTGGTCGCTGACGCGCCCTTTTTGTGTGCACTGAGGCCGGTTGGCTACGCCACGGCTGTCGCCGCGGGGAATCAAACTATATACACCTTGCATGGTGTACCGTGTCTGGTAAAATGGTTTTCAGGTTAGGCAAACAAACACAGGCAGGAGAACACCCCCATGGCACAGCAAGAATCCATCACCGTTTATAGCATCCCTTCAGGCCTCGGCGGTGCTCACACCGTTTCCATCATTGAGGATTTGGGCGAAAAGGTGAAGGTACGCATCTGGTACGGCCGTCCTTCCCCGACCGGCTGGGAAAGCTGGGGCGAGTGGGACGGACAGACCCGCATCGTTGATCACTCCTCACTGACCGGCGAGCGCACCCAGAAGCTGGTACGTCTGCCCGAGGATACATCCGCCGGTTGGATGTTCTGCCAGCCCTACGAGGCCGAAAACTATAAGCCTGAAAACGTGGTGGCCAAGTACATCCACGCCTTCCACGAAGGGGAGCTCTACCGGATGTATGAGATCGATGAAAACAGCCAGTCGATCAAGGAATACCGGGTTGACCCCAGTGAGCTCAGCGAAGCTCACAAAGAACAGGCCAAAGCCGTTCGCCACGAGTGCACCGGCTACCAAGTGAAAGTATGGGAGCGCGGCCAGACAGTGGCCGCCTAATCCCCCCTCATTCGGAGAACACCCATGACACCTGCAGACAAAGACCAGGCATTGCACACGATTCTTGCGGCCCTTCGGACTTACCAGGAATTAGGCTACGGCGATCCGGATAACCGCCCGGACGACATACACGAGATTGCCACCAACGGGGGCGATCAAATCTCCATGGATGACGCGGGCATCGCAAAACTGTGTGAAATGCTCAATTTCGGTGACCTTGAGCTGACGCACAAGGATGAGCAGGCCACTCAGACAGGCCCCTTCACCGTGGCCCAGGGCGATGAGGCGACCCGACTGAACATCGAGGCTCAAGGCCTCGGCACTGTCCAGCTTAACCGCACCGGTGAAGGACTGGTGATTGATGTAACCGGCCAGAACGAAGACAACCCGATTATTGGCTCCCTTGCCCTGCTCGAATCGGACTTTTCAGCAGATATCGACTCCTCAGGCAGCCAGCAGGATCTTATTCCCCGACCGGGCGCTATGGTACCAGTTGCCCTCAACACCTTTGATGCGCAGGGCAACCAGGTGGACACCCAGAGCATGGACATTCCCGTTCATCAGGTTTCGGACATTATCGACCATGCGTCCCAACTGGTGGTGGTCATGCGTGATATGGGCGCGGGTAATTCCGGTATCGAGTCTTTCGATCAGGTCTATAGCCAGCTCGAAGAGGCCATTGTGACCGCCGATATTGTCGATCCCTGCGACCGGCCCTTACCCACCCTGCATTTGCTGGATTGAATCCAGCTCTGCACAAACCCAGTTGGAGAACCTGAGATGGATAGAATCAACCCCGCTTTCGGCATTGTCGGCAACCAATCGCTGATCTATGTTCTGCGCTTCTCCGGCAGCAAACGCATTGATTCAGACGAGTTTTGCGACCACGCACAACAGATCCTCTACGACGATCTGGGATCCATCGGGCATTTCCGGGTAGCCCCGGCCAAACGCGAGAATCTGAATGAGAATTTCATTCTGTCGGGAAAATCTGACCATCCTGACCAGTACATCCCACGGGAGGACAATGAGATTTTCGTTTCCTTCATTATCCGGGAAGGTTCCGACTGCGACCCGATCAGCAAGGAGCTTTCCATTATCCCGAAGGAGCTGAAGCAATTCTGCGAAGCCGCCGAACTCTCGGTTGAACAGATGGACGTCAGATCGCTGTACGCCTGAGATCCAACCCCTCCACCACCACAGCCCGCACTTGCGGGCTTTTTTGTGCCTGGCTGGCGCCAGTCCCGGGGCGCGGGGCGCCCTTTCGTGTGCACTAAGGCCGGTTGGCTACGCCACGGCTGTCGCCGTGTGATTTCGGACTATATACACCTTGCATGGTGTCTATGTGCTGGTAAAATAGCTCTCAGGTTAGGCTAACAAACACAGGCAGGAGAACACCGATGGATCAAGAACCCACATTCAAGCTGGCGGTCGAGCTGACAGCAAACCATGTTGACGCACTGGCCGAGATTGTCGAGATTGGCTCTGCCGCCTTGATGGAGAAGATTGATACCCAGTCTGAGCACAGGAATGCGGATATCGTCAGTGCGCATGACACCTGTCAGCAGGCAGATGAGGTTGTCACAGCCCTGAGACAAGCACTCGCAAGCGACTGCAATGAGATTCTGGCCATGTTCGGCCTCGGATATGAGCGGACACAGGAGGCTGGCCAATGAGCACTCGCCACGCACACACCAGTCGCACCATTGGCATCGTCGGTCGTTTCCATCAGTCCCTGGCCATTGCCGAGTTGCTGCGTAAAGTCCAGCACATTGACGAGAGCGCCATTCAGATCGTCGTTGAGCCGGAGCACAAGGTTGTCACTCTGCATGACATATTCGAGCCGCAGGCTTCCGTTCACCTGCATGGTATGGAAGCGGAGAACTTCCTCGCCAGCAGCCGAAAGCTGGCCCAGAAGTCCGGCCTGAGCTATCGCGACGCCCAGAAGGCTGCCGCCTACGATTACCGGCAACTCATGACCACGGCCGCAGAGATCAAAGCGTCCGAACCGTTCAAGATGCGCCGTACCGCCTGAACAGCATGGCCCATTCGCCCCGTATCCACCTTTCCATTACCCGGGAGCCTTGCTCCCGGTAGGAGGGCTTCGCCCTTTTTGTGTGCACTGAGGCCGGTTGGCTACGCCACGGCTGCGCCGCGGAAAATAATCACCCCCAGACGTTTATTAAATTTGATACAATGGAATCCTCGTTTAAACAAGTTGATTACTTCCAACAGATAATACAAGTTTACGGTAATGCCAATGAGAACTCCGAGGCGCATGATGGGCTTTGATCCACTACTTCTTGCAAGGCGCACAGCTGACGAGGCGCACCGGTCAATAGGCCAGGTCCGCAAAGGCTCGGGTGCACCCTATATCACTCATTGTGAGGCAGTTGCTGATTGGGTCCGTGAGGCTGGCGGCACTCACTCCATGATTGAAGCGGCTTACCTGCATGACACACTGGAAGACACGCCCTTGAGCGAGAAGGACATTCTGGCCGACTTCGGACCCGTGGTTCTGGAGCTTGTCAAAGGCGTTACGGCCATCAGCAAACCTGAAGACGGTAACCGGGCGACCCGCAAGGCGATCGACCTCAAGCACTACGCCTCCGGTGACGCGAGAATGCAAACGATCAAGTTGGCAGACATCGTGGACAACCTGTCCGACATCACCACGCTGGATCCCAAGTTCGCCGAAGTTTACCTCTGGGAAAAGTATGAGCTGGCCTGGGCACTGACCAAGGGTGCTACTGAGCTTCGAGAGCGGGCCCTGGAGCTGTGTCTCAAACACATCAAGCAACTGGGCCTGCCAATCGATTCACCGCACGCCTCGAATTTTTGACAACGGAACAACTGGGGAGCACCAGCAGTATGCGTAACCTCACTTCTGAAGAGCAGAAGACTATCCTCAAGATCGCTGAAGCCACAGCTAAGCAGCGCCACCGGTTGATGGCGGTCACACCAAAGGACAACAATGCCCGGTTCTTCCAGGCGCAGGCCGAGTTCCATTCAATGGAAGTCCTGCTCCATCACGGTACCGGGCGGGAGATCCCTGAGGAAACCGTCGAGTTCCTGCAAACGTACCGCAAAGGTGACGAGACTGAGTACAAGCAGGAGATCAACGCATTCATTCATGCCGTCGAGAAGGCCACCGGTCGGGACCTTAATCTGTAATCCCTGACCGGTACCCTCAAGCTCAAGGCAATACTTTTGTAGGTAGGCAAAGAAAGTCCAATGGATACACCCAACAATAACCTGAGGCCGTCACCGGTCATGCTCACCCCCAGGCAGAACCATATCCTGCGCCAACTGGTGGTTGACCGTATGGAGGCCATGGCCGGGCATCTCCCGGAGCACTCCACCCTCCAGGAAGATCCGGAGATTCTGTCCGATCTTGAAGCACTGTCAGATATCGATATTGTCCTGTCAGAACAGACCATCAATTCACGGACTCCTGGGGGTGGCCCTGAGAAGCCCGGAATGCGCTTCAACTCTGAAGAGCTGGCGGACATCCAGAGATTTGCCATGTACGGCATGGCAGCCGTTGAGCGGGCCCTGATGAGCGATTCTGAGCGAATCGAAGACCCAATCGGGATGCAGAAAGACCGAGCCCGCATGCAGGATGACCTGACTCGGTTCCGGGCCACCTTCGGGAAGTTGACTCTGGCATTCCTCTCCGGCTCCGAAGCCAGTGAAATCAAAAGGCGGCTAAAGGACTAGCCACGCCTGCCGTACCATTCAGATAGCCTCCAGCTAACCCCCTGTTCACTATACTGTCTCGCCAGCGCCCTACCCTCTCAGTAACATAAACAGCCTTCTTCATTGCCTGAGAGAGTTTTGCGCGTCATGAAGCAACAAACCGAGAAACCCACCCCCACACTAAGTGAAGGGGCAAGAATCACCCTGGCCCTGACTTTCAACGCAATCCATAAGCGTTTTCTCGCTAAAGGACTTCACAACAAGCGGGGATACCTTCGGCTTGCTGATCGACTGGCCTCGGAAAATCGTTTTCGCTTGAGAAAGCTCCAACACCAAAATCCTGACCTGACAAACACCATGAATCAGGGTATCGACTACTGGGCCGATGTACTTCGAATTATCATAGAGGCCAACGATCTGCTAATAGGGCTCACCAATAAACAGGCACTCCCTGAATCCATGGAAAACACCCTGCCATGGGCTATCCGGCCAGTAATAAAAGGAAAAGCCAACTCCCTGATAGACCGATCAGACCCGGATGGATTCTCCTTACGCAGAGCAATGAAGGCCCCGGTTACCGACGATGACGCCCGGGATCTGGTTCACGGACACTTCATGCAGCACACCTTTGAAACCAACGGCCCACTGCTGGCGGACCTGTTGACTCATGAGATGCTGAGCTATGAAGCAAGAGTGATGCTCGCGGACCTGAATGAACAGGTTCAGCGGTACCAACAAGACTCAGAAGCTCAGGGCCCTGAAATACTCCACCGGGTCGGAGGAGCCCTGTTGTATGTAGACCTTCTTAAACGGTTATTGGACGCCAACCGTGAAGCGCCAGATTGCGAATATGCCCGCGGGGAGGGTGAAGTAGTTGAATGGACGCTTCTCGCCAGCCTCGGAAGTCGGCTTTACACCAGGGAGCTTGAATTGCTGGGAGAGGAGATCAGTGGCACATAAAAAAAACCCTCCGGAAACCGGAGGGCACAAGCTACCCCTCATTTCTTCCTATGAAATGAGCTGTCATCCCCATGTCAGGAGATAGACGCACTCTTTTTCTACGACTGAGCCGAGGATCCGGATTGAACCCCCCCAGCCAAACTAGCTTAGCTGCCCCAAACTCCAGCTGGGCTGTTGCCGGCATCAAGATTTTGTGCCTGGTAGTGGTAGTCAGTCACCACGTCACGTTCATCAAACCACACCAACAATACCTTGGTTTCCGTATCCATTCCGCCGGCAAAAAGATTCACAAAGGGAATGAAGTTGGTAGCGCGGGAGGTGGCCTTTGAATAGGTGTACGAGATCCCGCTGACAGACTCACCGCCCATTTGATTGCCACCCAGAACCCCATTCGGCTGCCCCAGATTGGCAATGACTTCAGCCTTAGTCGTTTCCCCAATAACCAGAGTCTTCACCTGGTCGTCGTTGAAATTGGTACCCACGGACGCACAACCGGTCATCACAAGGGCCATCATTGCGGCAAATAGCACGCGCATACATCGATTCCTTCTACTGCTGAGTTGTTCCCGTTATCCACCCCAGTACAGCGCCACGCATGTATCTGTCGGATAAAACCCCGGGGATATTTCACACTAAAACACCTTGCATGGTGTAGGCGCTATGATATAATAATTAATAGGTTAGGACAACAGTAGGTGATAAGTTATGTGCAGCATCGAAAGCAACCCGTTCATCGATCGTCTCGAGGCATTCCGGGAGATGGCTCACAGCCCCTCCATCATGGCCAACTGCCAGGATATCGTGGACGCCTACCACCGTGACGCACAGGCCTTCAAAGCCATTCTCGCCGCCTTCAATGAATCCGGTTTCGGCCTCACCCTTCGCAATGACGCCTCCAACCAATGGACCGTCATCCTTGAGGATATGTCTGAGCCCGGCCGCTACCGCCACCAGACTTTCGACCAGCGCGGTTTCTTCGGGCACCACACCATGGACTCCATCGAAGAAGTTATCGAGGACGCCATAGACCTCGGGTATCGCACTGTCGACAATGGCCGGCTTGAAGAACTATGCATGACTGAGGAATGGGCCGAAGGCACCCGTGTCGGAGCCCTTATCCAGCAGCTCAACAACGGTCAGATTAATTGGGGACAATTCGCTGAGAAGTCCTGCCCTACCCTTTAACCCATAACGAGATAAGGAAACCCATGAGTACAGAAGCAGAAAAATACGGCAAGAGCCTGGCATTCACTCTCGGGGCCGTTGCCCTTTTTGCAGGAGCGTATATCGCCTACGACTTCTGGCCCTCCGACAACGAGGTAACGGCATTTGAGGATCCCAAGCCAGCCATCCATAGCGCCTTGAATCAACACAGGGATGACACCCAAAACACAACCGGAGCCGTCGACGTCGCAATGGACTCCAATGGTGATGTGACCGTTACTCCCAGGAACGACTCTGAAATAAGCATCATCAGCGCTCTGGCACCCAACGCGGACGCCTGTGAATCTTTCATCAAGAGCGTTTCATCAGGAGAGTTCGGGAACGTGCTGACTTACGTTGTAGGTCAACAGAGATATCCATCTGATAGCTCCTCAGCGGTCACCAATGGAACTGCCTGGTGCAAAGGTGCCTTCATTGGCGGTAAGCGGTCAGCCACCATACAGATTGAGTTCCTGTAACCCTCACCCTGATCCAGCCCGGCGACAGAGGTCGGGCTTGCCCTCCCCTTCCCGGCGCTTCGCGCTTATGTGTGCACAAATAACACGTTCCTAAGGAACGCTTGGCGCGTTTTCTTTCTGCCTGAATCCACCTTGCTTGGTGTATCTTCATTTGATACTATTACTTACAGGTTAGGACAAGTAAGAGGCAGGCAAACATGAAAGAACAGTCTATTCAGATTTCTGAAAAGACCCAGAGAGCTCTGGTTCTCCTCGGTCTGATCGCTGGGGGTGTATCCCTGGTTATCGCGGGTACCTCAGGATATGAGGCCACCCGGCTATGGGGCGAACAAATCGCCCAGGTCCAGATCATCGTCGGCGGTGTGATGGCTTCATTCAGCTTCGCAGCTCTTATGCGGTAACGGAGGCAGCCATGTTGCAAAGAACGAATATCATCAATGCTGCCCGCGACTCAGTGGCAAAGCTTGAATCTGAAAAACCAGGCGCTGGCCTTGAAGAGCTGGCTCACGCATTCCGCGTCCTGATTAATGACTATGTGGATGAGTGGGACTTGGAAGAGCTGACTGAAAAACTTCACCTCGACGTTTTCAGCTACTTCCCAGCACTCCCTGGAGCCGTAGAGGAGGGGCAAGACCATGAATAAGCCCCGAGGGTTTGCAAGTTCCGTTGCCTCATATCCGAATCGGGGCAAGTGGGGTGACTCGCGCTGGCGGGGTAACTGTTCCGGACACATTATCAAGGACGCCCTCGGCTCCTATTTCGACTGGTCCAATCCAGAGGCCTTGTTCGTTGACCCCTCAGAGGGTTCAGGTACATCCGGTGACGTTGCCCGGGAACTGGGGGTGAACTACAAGGGCCTCGATCTGCATAGCGGTTTCAATCTGCTCAGAGATGATTTGCTCGAGTCAGTCGGACGACCCGCGGAGATGATTTTCTGGCATCCGCCCTATCATTCAATGATCGAGTACTCCAAGAACGTTTGGGGGAATGGCCAGGCGCATCCCGACGATCTTTCTAACTGCCAGAGCGTCGGTGAGTTCATCGAGAAAAGTCAGCTGGCTCTCATGAATATCTATGACGCCCTCTCGCACCAGGGGCGGTCAACGTATTGCGTGCTGATCGGCAACATGCGCAAGTCCGGTGAGTTTTATGACCTGACCGGAATGCTTCAGAGAGTGGCCCCGGGGAAGCTCAGGGACATCATCATCAAACAGCAGCATAACTGTGTTTCTGACTCTCGCCGCTATGGGGGTGCTTCATTCGCCCGTATCGCCCACGAAACGTTGTTGGTGTTTGAGAAGGACAAAAGGATTCTGTGCGCCATCGACTTTGCCTTCCAGGTTGAGCAACGGTTGGCCAACGCTCAGAGGATGACATGGCGATCGGCTCTGCGAAGAGTCACAAAGCCCGGAGAGAGGGTCCATTTAAAAGACCTTTACTTACGCCTGTCTGGTTATGCCAAGCGTATTGCGACCAACCAGAATTTCGAAGCAAAGATTCGTCAGGTGGTCAGACGCTTTGAGGAGGACTTCAGGCCCCTTGGAGAAGGGGTCTATGAGAGGGTGGCGGCATAATTGCCGCCATTGTTCATGGTCAACCATGCTGATAGTATAACTTGGTTTCTCAGGCAAGTTATCAGGCCGGAATTCCCGGTTTCAGCAGGTGTGGCCAGCCATTCGCTTCGCGATTTGTGTGCACTTATGGGAAGCGGACAACTGTAGCAAACGCTACACTTGGAGATTGAATTGAATATTGAAGCTGTAAAGGAAACCGTGCCTACTCACTTCCCGGACCAGACAAGTAGCCCCTTCACTATTGGGGACATTATGACCATTGATGTTGATGGTCATCTGGATTTCCATTGCACTTTGTTCTGGAATGGTCGAGAAGTGGCAAAAATTGATTCAAGCCCAGGGCCTTTTGAAGCCCTCAACTGGGAATGGATTGATGAATCCGCAAAAGATGATTTTGCTTCCTTCCTTCGTCTTGTGAAATTTCCTACGGCCGACCTTTTTGTGGGTAGCATGATTGCATGCTTCTGCAATATCGAATGGCTTGCCAAGGAATGCGAAACAGATACATTGTTTCGTTTTGCAACCGACCCCCCTCACGTTTTTCAGCGTGTAAAGCAACCCTTCTCTGCCGACATAAAAGCCCGTCTTATCAAGCGTTACGGGAAGAATATCTACTTCTTCAACGAGGCTCTTGATAGGTTCAACAAGATCGGCAATGTTCTTGACTGAAACTCTGATTTAATTTATCTTCTCGTTAGGTTAGTGAGAGGTTTTATTTTGTCAGACGAATTTGATCCGAAGGCCTTAGAAAAGAAGTTGTGGGATGAGAAAGTCGATCAAGAGGGGACCATCCGGTTCTCTTCAAAGACTTTGCCGCCAGCTTCAGTTGGACTCGCAAGTATCAGGATGAAGCGTTGGACTCGCAGGCTTATTGCCCTTTCCGTCGCATTCCTTGTGCTCTCCACAGTCCTATGGGTCAGCAAGACGCATCACGTTCTGAGACTCTCCACCCAAGATGGGTTGGTTCAATCAGTAGAGCTTTTAATCAATGACGAACGTTAAAACTCCAGTGAGGAAGAAAATTAAGGCGTCCGGCCAAAACACTAAGGCCTCGCCTGCTCGTGTCGTTCGTAAAAAAGCTACTGCCCAGACTAATCCTGCGGCCACAGCCCCTGTTCCGGTCCAGGGCCCGAAAACTTTCAGTGAGAACCAGTCCCGCTTAAATTTTGTAGACAGCAACCTTTCGAACTTCTTTTGGGCTCTGGGACTTTTCATCAGTTCGCTTGTGCTTTTTTCCATGGTCTTCTTCTGGACACCTGACCACTACAACATCCCTGCCTCCGATGACTATCGCTTGATAAACCTGAAACCTCTTAGTGAGCAGGGTGACATTACGGATGCGGATGCGCGAGATTTCGCGGTTGAGGCGATCGAAGACGTGCTTTCTTTGTCGAACTTAAACCCTAAAGGCGACATGAATGAGGCGTTGGATCAGTATTTCACTGCGTCAGGGCGCAAAGATTTCCTAAAAGCACTTGAGGGGGCTGGTGACCTTGAACCTTTGGTGTCCGGCCGATATTCGACCCTTGCTGATATTCAGTCGGTACCGGTAATCGAAGAGTACCGCCTTACCAACGGTCGGTTTACATGGGTCTATTCCGTTCCTGTTCGCTGGCAATGGTACGATACAGCTCAGAATCGTCCCCGTTACGCAAACATCAACGTAACCATTTTCATTATCCGAGAGAGCCAGCTGCGCAACAGCTCAGGCATGTCTGTTGATGCCATTGTTTATGGGAGTGGTTCATGAGCTTCCAGAACGTGGCCAACAAAAGCATTAAACCACTTTATATCCTTTCGGCCATCCTGATGGTTGCAGTTGCCGGCCGTCTGCTTTTTGACTTCAATCCGAGGATTGATATTCGGCCTGACAACAGTCCTGTAGTTCGTGCTCCCCTACTCCCCATTCCAAATGTTGGTCCAATTGCAAGGGAGTACTGGATTAAGAAGACGCTGCGTGAGTGCTTTTCTTTCACTACTACAGAGATGCCCGAGACGGTCGATAACTGTGCGCTGTTCTACTTCGACATTAACAGCCAGGGTGCCTTTGAGAAGGTGATCACTCGTAGCTCGTTTGGCAGATACATGCAGGAAAATCCTCAAAGCGGCGCTGTTGTTCAGTCAGTTAATACCAAAGGGCCTTTCATGATCTATGAGGGTGGCGCTGGCGGACGTCCGCTTTGGCGATATCAAACTGAGATTATGACAACCCTATTTCTTCAGGGTCGGACTGCAACCAAACGCTGGTTAATCGACGCAACCATGACGTTCGATACGCCCGATTCCCTGTACTTTTCTGGCTTTCGGTTTACGTCGTTTTTCATGAGGGAACAGGCATGAGAAAGCATGTAACGCCTTTCCTTCTGGGCCTAACTTTGTCTGCATTTTCTGGTTTTGCTGGTGCACAGAATTCCACCGATTCGGAGGATGGTGTGCTCATGTTTACCCCGAGCGAAACAGACAAGACTGTTATGGAACAGAGGCGAGAGGCAATGAGCCGCTATATCTGGCAAGAGAAAAACCTTGAGCCTATCAGAGCCGAGCTTCGTGAGCTTGAGCGGGAAAAAGCCTATGTACGTGAGCGCGATCAGAAGATGGGCATCCCTCCAAAAATTATTATTGATCAGCGGGTAGTCCAGGAAGAGCAAATTCGTGCCCGGAACACCCCACTGAGAGAGGCCGCATGTCAGATCAAGACGATCTCTTATAGCAATAGCAATCCTGAAGCTATACGCCTGCCTATTGCATCGCGCTCTCCTGCTCACCTTATTTTCCAGGACTCAACTGGTCAGGTTTGGCCACTGGATGGTCACACACAGGGTGACTCTGAAGCATTCTCTAGCGAAATTCTCGAACAGCAGCCTCATATATACGAGGTTGCAGTTCAGAAGCCATACGCCATGGCAACCAATAACCTGCTGTTAAAAGGTTACCCGCAGCCGATCGTTGTTCGCCTCGTTGGCGATGAAGAAGAGAATGTTTGTGTTTTGAATGTTCGGCTCAATATGCCGGGCCCGAACGCCAACACAAACCCAACCATGCTATCCGATGCTGGTTATGGCGGTGGTGAAGACGAAATCATGTTCAGACTGGCTGTGAATGACATTCCCAATGGTGCAGAAGAGGTGGACCTAACCGGTCTTCAGGACGCAGGACAAGCATGGATCATTAACGGCCGACTTTATGTGCGCAGCAAATTTTGGATGGAGAGCCCGCCCCGCGCACAGATACAGGATGTAAGTGGAATTTATGTGTATCGGATTGAAGATCCCTCGCAAGCGACTGCATACCTTAGAACGCCTGATGGCGAATCTGTAAGAGTAACTATTGGTTCTTAATATGGCCGACGAAAATATTCAGGAAAGCCAAGACCAGGATTCCAGTACCTTTTGGGATTCCTACGGCGAAGAGCAAGACCGCGAGGATCGTGCTAGACGGAAGGCCGCATTCAAAAACGGCTTAAAGAAAGGCGGTCGTGGATTTTTGGTTATTGGTGTAGTGGCCGCCGGCCTTTTCACATACATGCTTTTGTCTGGCCCAGAAGAGCCTGCAGATGACACAACGAATAACGCCAGCGTGATCAATAGAACGAACCAGGGCGATGTTCGTGAAACCGAGCTTTCAGATGACAACCCTATTGCACGGCAGCAGCGTGAAGCTCGTGAACAGCAGGCAGAGGAAGCGAGAAATCAGGGCCTGACCTACATCGAAAAAATAACCCTTGAGAACCAGGAGCGAGCTGAGGTGTCTGCTGCAGAAGAATCTGTTGATACCAAAAGAGATACTGGTGATTTGGCTTTGGATACCTTGCAGCGCCAATCACAACGGGTCTCTACTGGCACACCCACGCCTGTCACCCCTCCTGGCCAGACCAATCAAAATAGGCGAGCAAGCCAAAACCAGCCTGAAGGATGGACACTTAAAGATGAAATTGAAGAAGCAAAGACGCTCGGCGAGCAGGCGAAAGAAGATCTTAGGAAGGTAGCTGAAGCGCAAGGCAACTACGGATCGTACGCCAGTTACACCCCAGTTTCTCAGGATAACAGTACTTCTGATGGCTCCAGTTCCAGCGACTCTTCAGACGATGACATCCCTTTCGTCACTGGTGGCTATGGCGAAGAGTTGGCTTTTTCGCAAAATCCCTCTGGGGAGAGCCCTTCAACTTTCAAAATCCCAGCTGACACACGTCTCTTTGGAGTAGCGACTACTGCTCATAATTCAGATGTAGGCGGCCCGATTTCCTTTGAGTCGGTAACTCCACCCTTAGATGGTGCGGTCTTCATTGCTGAAGAAGCTCCTGTTCAGGGGGAGGCAGTTGTACCCCAGATTTCCCAAATGATTTATCGGGGTGAGAGCTATGACGTTCGTGCGCTGATCGTTAATGCAGAAACGTTTCAGCCAGGCATCGCCAGTGATTATGACAACCATTATCTGAGCCGCTGGGTTCCTTATCTTCTCGGAACTTTTGGTGGTGCCTACGCAGAAACGCTTCGGAACAGTACGACCACTACAAGCCCCGAAGGCGCGACCGTGAATGAAACAAATGACATTCCTGACGCTGCAGATCAGGTCAAATTCACCCTGGGTACTGGTCTTGGCCGAATGGTTCCAGTCCTCCAGGAACAAATTAATCGCCCTGTTACTGTTGAGGTTTACAACGGGGAGCAGGTTGGTATTTGGATTCTTAGTGAAGTTGAGGTTAAGAGATGAGTGCTGAAAATTGGATTGAAATCCTAAATCGTGCCATTCAGATGCATGCAGATTGGGAAGTCGAGGACGATGAGACCGAGCAAAACTTCATTTACGAATCTGAAGTGCTTAATGACATTGTTACTCTTCTTGAAACTGGAGCGACCAGCGACGAAGTGGTTCACCAGTACGGGGAGTATGTAGGCTCGAGCTTTGAGCGCTATGTTGAAGTTCTTGAACAGGCAATGGAGCAATCATCAGATGATGAAGAGCCCGATGTTCTCGATGCCAATCCTCCTGTCATTGAAGAAACACTCGGCTCTGATGATCATAATAACGGCACTGGTGACTTCGATTTGCCAGAAGAAGAGCAGGCTGAAGGGGCCGATACGCCCGCTAAAACTCCTTCCAAGAACAAGAAGGGTCTTGTTGTAGGGTCAGCTGTTGCTGGGCTTGTTCTGATGCTCGGTGCAGGTGGTTTCGTCTTCTATTCAGCTTTCACACAGACGTCCGCTCCAGTAGCCCAGAACCGAAATGTAACGACCGTCCTGAAATCAACTCCAAAACCCCCGGTCAACGAGCAGACATCTAAAGAGCAAACAACCACCGCTCCCAACGACCAGGTTGTTCGCCAGCAAGCGACTGATAGCAAAAGCAAGAGCTTTACTGTTGCGCAAATGGGTTCAGAACAAAATGAAGGCACTGTAAAGCCGCAGCCGGTCCAACAAACTACCTCCCGTGTGGTCGAGCAAACATCAACTCCAACTCAACCAGCCATGCCGAGTCAGAGCATGGCACTGAATGAGACTCAGATTGATGAAATGCGAGACGAGATCAACTCGCAAATCGAAAAAATTGAAGAGTCGATGACGGCTAAAATTGGTGATCGATTTGGCGACCTCCGCGAAACACTTGGTCGCATGGAGGCCCAGCTCAAGCGAATCGATGATTTGGAAAAGAAACTCGCTGAAGAGCAGAGTGAAGAGGATGTTCAGTCCAAGTTGGTTCAACAGAAGGTAAAAGGGCTTACACGTCTTGGTGAATTCTCAATACTGGCAAATGCAGGTGTAAACAACCGAGTTGTCGCACTCTCCCCTACCAACAAGGTCATTACCCTAGAAGAGGGTGAGAGGAATATATTAGCCGCCGGCAGCAATCTCACTGTTGAGGAAATAGTTGGCAACGGTGACGCTGTTATCTTCAGTAATGGTTGGTTCATCGATCGTGTCAGGGCCCCTGAGAGCTTACGAGAGCAACGGCTTGCGGAGGAGGCACGCTCTTCCGGCCAAGAGCAAGCTAGCTCTCCAGATAAGCCTGAGGTGCCTCGCACTGCCGCTATCTCTAAATCATTGAATCCTGCGATGGTTGCCGCATCGTCACGCAACCGATCAGTTTTTGATTCGCGATTCCCGACAATTCAGCGGGCACCCCAGGGCTGGGAAGCTACAGCCCTTATCCCGCCTCGCAGAGCTGTCATCATAACCCCAGAAGGTAACTCGATTACGATTACCCCTGGTTCTGAAATCACTGGACTCGGCAAAGTACATTCGGTCAAACAAGACCGTGTACTAGCTGGCCAGTTTTTTATCCCCCTCAGCAACATGTAATCAGGAGAATACCTATGAAAAACCTCATGCTTAAAGCTTACGTAACCGTTGCATCTTTCGCAGTTACCAATGTAGCTCACGCCCAGGAAGATCTGGCTTCCCGTATCACGGACGAAGGTGGTTGGCTGGATCAACTTGGCGCTATCGGAATGTTGGTTCTGGCTGCAGCATTCCTTGCTGGTGTTGGCTGTGTTTCCTACGGAATTTGGTACTACGTCAAGAAGAGTGACAACCCCCAGGAGCCTGATGCTGGCGCCAAAGCTCTCAAATTCATTGTAGGTGGTGCAGCCCTGACTATTGTTCCGTTGGTTATTGCGGTTATGACCATGACCCTTGGTGGTGACTCTAACGCTTCTGGCACCGTAAACACGCAACTTGACCAGTTTCAGAACTAATCTGATATGAAGTCCATTGTCTTATCCGTTAAACGGAGCAAGTTTAGGATGGACGACGCCCGGTCCCATGAAAAGGACCGGGCGTATCAGCAGATACGTCCTAAAATTCTTGAGCGTGATAATCATACCTGCCAGTACTGCGACCTTCGACTTGAAGGAAAGCAGGAGGTTCATCATCTAAACGGTGAACATGGCGATAACTCACCCCAAAACCTTATTACTGCCTGTCGCCTCTGTCACCTTGCACATCATATTGGCTTTGTAGGCGTCAAGAATGCAGGTCTTCTAGTTCGGCTCCCAGGGATCCAGCAATCTGAGCTTAACCATCTCCTTCGAACTCTTTGGATTGGTGAGGACTCCAAGCTGCTGACGGTCAAGGATCAGTGTGCAAGCCTCCTCAGATCGCTTGCATTGACGGCTCGCGGGGCGGAAGCATTACTGGGCTATAGCGACCCTAAATTGCTTGGTGATTACCTTCTGAGACTCAATGAGAAGGAGTACAAGAGGCGCATTGGAATACTGAAAGACATCAAGATTCTCTATCATCGAGACAGCTTTGAAGACCATATCCGCGATGTGTCTGATGTTTACTCTGGATACCCTGTCGCCCGATGGGGCAAAATAGCTGAGGCATTCTCACAGACTGCTTGACTCTCTCTGCACGTTATCTTATCATTTGGCTGCGTGTAGAGGGATTTTCAAGAGGCAAAACTATGCACTCAGGATCCCAAGGTTCTTTTTTTCTGACTGGAGTCTTACTCTTCGGTCTTATTTATGCAATCTGGTTGATTGAACTTCCTCCCTTCTCATGGTGGGACGGCTTACTCATGTGGTTTTATGAGTGGGTGCTGGACTGGAGGGATTCATCAGATAGCACACTCTTCTATCTCCTCGTTATCGTCCCTTTGGAGTTTGTATTCATCTTCTTCAAATACCTGCTTTTTCCTTCGATCGTGACTTCCTTTCTGGCAGCATCCTACAGGCCATAAAAAAAGGGGCTATTCTTAGCCCCTTTTCTTTACCGTAACCCTTTTTTTGGGAGGCCTATACTTCCTCCGTTCTGGCTCAGGTACTTTCGTGTAAAGCTTCCACTCAGGAGGCAGTGGTGATGGTATTAACCAATCGGGCCGTCTCGCTACGAGCTTTAATAGTTCACCGGGCGACAAAAACCTCTTCTCTTTGATGCATACCTGGTGATGTGCTGTTGCCAAAAGCATGGTGGGAAGTGCGATTAACGCCATCGTGTTGAAGAGACCGGCCATCAATGAACTGGTTCCAGCAAGTGCTGTGGCAAGAGTAAGAGAGATCCCAAACCATAAAAAACCTTGGATTATGGCCACATTTCTGTAGGCCTTCCGAACATCGCCAGGTTTGCGCTTGTTCCCAAAGCATCGGCTTTCAAAGTCGAAGTCTTTCCTATGAGCTACGACTTGCTTGAGATCCACATCGTTTACTTGCTTCCATTCTTTGTACTGCTCTTTCAAAGTACTGCCTACGTCCGTGCCAAAGGATTGAGCAACGAACGCCTTTGGCCCCAGGGTTACGGAGATGAACCTACGTACTGGCCCTTTGGTCTTCTTTTTTACCTTGTCGTTATCGCTCATAAAATGTCATCCAATCTTTATCATCCTTTCTTGGTAGCCTCACGAGACCCCTTCATAGCGGAACTTGTTACGCCAGACACCTGATTCTTAACACTGGACTGAACTTCATTGGCTGCGTCTGGAACGCCAAACGGGTTCACAATGCCGCCGGAAATCCAGTTGTTCATCGAATCTGGAATGATGTGCTGTATGGAGTAAATAAAACGAACCAGTATTGTCACCGCGATAATGTAAACAAGCAGTTGAGCTGAGATTTCAAAAATTATATTTGATGCAGACCCACTGAGTGCGTTATCGATTTCCCATGCCCGCCAGAACTGAGTGTTAAAGTAGGCAAAAATTGGTGCTGCAACAGCATTGGCTACAGCAACACCAATAACGATAAAGAAGGGCTTCAAGAATATTGCAGCAGTAAGACTCAAAGCTTTCAGAAAACCTGTGTTAATTGCTCCGTCTCCATCGCTATTTGTAAGCAGGGATACTGCGAAGGTCACAGCGAACATTCCTTCGATCGTTGTTGCCAGCCATCCTACAACTTGCATAGAAAAGATCAGGAACGGGATCATTGGGAGCACATAGGTAAGGTAGAAGCCTGTTGTAATCATGGCAATTGAGAGCGTCTCCAGGAAACCGGCTAACAAACCTATCAATGCAGCTATAGCGCCACCGGCACCTCCAATCAGTGGGATAGCAGATGTGGATGCCTTATCAACAGTCCTTTCCATAACGGTAAAGCTGTTGGATGCAAACTGGTATATCCATCCAAGTGTCTGCATAGATGTACCAAGACCCGCCAGCGTATTGAGCGGGTGAGGATCTCGAGTCTCGCGCCAGTCTCTGTCCCCTAGCTCTCCGGGATTTCCACCACCGTTGGTTCCAACATTCTCAGAGGCGTTGTTAGCAGTATTGTCGGCTCTATTGAGCCAGTTACCTGCTCCCGCCATCGCACTCAACATAAACTGTGTAGTTGTCGTTGCTGCGCTTTCTTGTGCAGCTCGAAGATTACATTGCGAAATTGTGCAGTAATCCAAAACCCCGACCTTGGGTCGCGCAGAGTCGTTAAAACTCGCACGATATTGACGGGTGTAATCTACTACTAACGAGCTATAAGAAATGACACTGTTCTTTGCCTCACAATCCTCTGTATCTCCCCATTTGTACCATGCCGATTCTTGTGCACAGGGAATATCCGAGATCGAGGATGAGATTAGCCCGTGAGCTTCAGTTGTATTGGATATGGCAAGACTAGAGATTCTTGGTATTACGTTGTACACCGCCCCCAGTGCAGCCCATCCCCCATCGAGTATTGGTTGAAAAAGATTCCCACTCAATTGCTGGCTTAGATTTTCTAGGCTATTGCTAACGTTAGTGTAAACGAGGGTATTGAAATCGATGATTGTCTGGTAAAGAACTGCAGCTTCCTGGTTTTCTGCTGGGTCTATTCTGGCAGAGGTCTCGATAAGAGTTTCGTAACTTCCGTTAGACACACGGGACTCTACGAATTGAAACGTGTTGGACGCTAGAACCCGGTATGAAGGCTTGTACGTCGCTGTAATCGCGTTTTGTGCGGTCTGAAGGTACGTTGCTGCCGTTGAACTCCTACCCCCTGCGTTGGACCTGCTGTTGTCCTCTAGGGTGAAGCTAAGTTGTCCACATCGACCTTCAGAGCCAAAGCTAATCCGATTAGTGTCAGATTCATTGAAGGCTGATTGAATTGCTTGATCAACAGATTCTACAGTCTGAATTCTTCTTTTTGCTGAACCACCCGGAGCGTTGCTGAGGTTTTGCCTCCACTGTACAACCTTGTCATTGCTGACATATCCGGAAGGAACATAGCTAACAGCAGTACCGTTCGTTTTATGGGCTGTTGCTATTGTCGCGAATTTTGGCTCGTTCTCACCTTCCTTTTTAGCAACTATCACAGAGCACGCAGCTATCTCGAACATTGCAATTACCGCGTCAGGCGTGTCCGGTGGGCGGGCGTTATTTAACGGATAAGCGAACGAATTCGTAACGTATGCTGCAGATACGTTGTCTGCAAAACCCGAACCTGCCTTAGCTATTTCCATCATCATCAATTGTGACGTCGCAATTTGCGTCTGCCTGTCACCAGAACCGATCGTCACAATTGGTATGATTAGCGCTAAAGCTGCAACAGTTCTTGCAGGCCAGAACACTGAATTGATTCCATCGGCAGCAAAAGAGCCTGACCAGGCGTTTTTGACCATCTGCATGATAAAGGTGTAACTAGATATGATCAGACCAAACGCTGCAGCGAGTATGCCGCTGTAGCCGAGCAGAGTAGTCAGGAGAGCAACTTCGTCTACACCCATGAAGTTGCCGTAAATTAGGGGGCCCTGGTCTGCGCCTCTAGCTGCGTTTTCACTGAATACCCAGTTGCCAAAAACCTTTGCTAACAGTGTTTCAGCTACACTTTGCGGCGCAGGCTCAAAAAGGGTTCTAGCGGTATCAATCCAGCTTTCGTCTTCCATCAGATGAATACTTCTACTTTAAGTGGCTGACAACTTGACTATCCTTTAATTGTATCTTGTTTAGCTTTTTTTGGCGACAAAAAAAGGGGCGGTGTTAAGCGCCCCTTTAACCACTTTTCGATCTACATGCTTTCTGCAGCTATTCGAAGGTTTTCTGAAAGCTGAAGCGCCTGCTCCTTAGTAATGTAGCCTGTGTTAGCTGTAAGCTTGAGATACTCGGAATCCTCCAAAACATCAACTTGAAGGCTCTTTAGGACACGGCCGGGGGGCTTGGGTTTTGCTGGAGCATTTTGCTCGGAACCTTCCCCAGCAGATTGGGGTTGCTGGCCATTCATGTCATTTTCTGTGGCCCCAAACTCACCGGAATCATGCGTAGAAGATTTACTATCTCCGTCTTGCGAGTTATCCGTGACTTTTTTTCCGGGAACTTCAAGATATTTTGGTTCCCACTTATAGGAAAGCTTTGCCTTACCTGTGGCTTGCTTGTACGCCTGGCTCGCTGCTTCCTTGGTAATATTGTCTCCATCGTGTAAAGCCTGAAGAACAAGATCCCGCGCTGGCCCCTTCTTTCGTTCCGTACATTCAGCCATTAGCGCTGAAGAAAGAAAATAAAGCGCGGACATGTTTTCGAGTTTGCGACCTTCCACAATAGACCTGAAAGACGTACCAATGAGTTCGTCCTCCCTTTTCATGGCAGCAATGATAGTTGCCCGCCGACTTACCTCAGATTTGTCGCATTTCAAGCGCTCTGCGACTCTGTTATTAACGTCTTCGTGACCCTGCTCTTTATACCGCTCAATATATTTCTCAGTGATATCAAGAAGCTCTGCAACCGTGAACGCAGCTCGCTGGAGGTTTTCGTCAACCTGGTTGTCGAACTTGGTATCTTCATCGGGCTCAGGGACCAGCTGGCAAAGGATGAGCCGATCCTTACAGTAGTCTTTTTTGGCCCGCCACCGTGTTTCACCAAACCAGATTTGGAGCTTCTGGTTCTTCTCGCTGAAGTACACCTTGATGGCTGTATGTTGACCCAGTTCGTCCATTGACGAAGCCCGGGCTTTAACTTCTCCTTCATCAAAATGCTTTCTTGGCTGGTCTGGATCCGGCTGAATCAGATCAGGGTCGATCTTAAACAGTCGCTCCTCTTTGATGTAGGTTTCCTTGATCGCCAGTATTTCAGATAGCTTTTCAAACTCTGCTTCTTGCTCAATCGTATCCTCGGAATCGAATCCATCAACCACATCGTTTGGATCAGTCTTCTTACGCGATGCAAGCATCTTCGCCTCCATAAATCTTCAAAATTGTCTGTTTGCTGTATTCGTTAGCTTTCAGTTTATCGGCTTTTGACCTTGGGTCTTCTACTCCAATCTTAGGGAGCACATCTTCAAATAAAGTTTTTTCGAAGAGATATCGGGCTCTATCTTCACCAAGATCTGCGGCCGTTTTTCCATCCCACTGAAGATCAGAGTACCGGCGGTATTTAATGATTGGAGTGCTCGCCAGAGTAACCAAGCCACGGCCCTTGTCGCACCTATCAACAGAGGTTTGAATAATTTTACGCTCTTTCGAGTACCCCCACTTCGGATCAAGCTCGTTAGGAATTACAACTGCCTGCCTGACTGGCGTCACGTTTGATTTTCGCAACATAGCGAGATGGGTTGAGCAAATGTTTATGTAGTTCCAAACGGAGTGGATGTCCGTTCTGTTCATCTTGGTGGGAATAACTATCAGGTCAGCTGCTGTGAAGGAGTAAAGTGTTTCCGGGCGGATCGCTGCTTTTGCAGACCCGGGAACTATCTTGGTTTCAAAGTCACCTCCTGATGGATCTTTGGCAGTGCCGGGAGGGGAGTCCACAACAACATAGTCATAACCTTCTGCAAGCTTTAGAAGCTCCTCTCTGTCTAGCTTGCTTGGCTGAAAGTGATAATCAAAGGACGGTTCACCCACATACTTAATTCTCAGTTTATGAGCGTCTTGAATCGAACCTTGAGTGTCTTGTTCGATCAACAGAACCTTCTTCCCATACCGATGCAAAGTGCCAGCCATGTGAATAGAGATCGTCGTCTTGCCAGCGCCACCCTTCTTGTTCCCAACCACGATAACTTTTGCTTGGGTTGTCATACATTCTTCCCGCTTCTGTATGTGTTACGAAAAACTTGTTTTACGTATTCTCCACTTTTTGATGCTGAGCGCAAGACTCCAGACCAACTCTTTCCCCTTGAGCTTGACTCCTCCAGCAACTTCCATTCGCCTTACCATGGGCTTACACTGCAATCACCAATCCTGAACCAAGCTATTTTCAAGCAGAATTTCACCGTTCAACTGACTATCGATTCACAGCTAAGAATTGCTCGAATTTCCGCATTGACAGGTCAGATTTTCACGGTTAAACTGCCGTTGAGGTTTCAGCACGATGTATAAATTATATATTATTTATAAATAAATATAATTATTTATAAAAATTATCAGGACTAAGGCTAGTTTTTCTCTAATCAACGGTTTTTTCAGCTTTCAGAGCCAAAAAAAACTGCAAAAAAACCAACTTTTTTTTGGGTCAAATTACGCTTCTGGTTGTCCGCTGGTCAGCTGAAAAAAACTGCAAATTTATTAACTTTTTTCGGAGTTCTCTCAGTGAGCAAAATAGGTATTGCCCTCTTCGCAGACCCAAAGAAACCCACTGATGGCTACGCCTGCGAGAACGGTGAATCAACAGAAATCAGTGGCACTCACGAACTATCAACTGACGTGCTTTGGGTTACCAATATACGGCCCTATGATTTTATTCAAGGTGGTTATGGTCAGCTTCGCCATATTCGAAGTTCAAATTTTTTTCGTACTGATCTTGGATATTTGATACGTGAGTGGGGGCTAGAGGGTGACCTTTCGGAAGCAGCTGAGTACCTCCATAAAATCCTCAATCGTGCCCTGCATGTAATTCAGGATCGAAATCCAGTGGATCCTAAGGATTCAAGGATAGGGCTTCGGCAATCACTTTCTGAAATTGTAGTTCCTGACTCGATCTCTGAACCTCTGGTTGACAACCTAGAGATAAACAACGCCGTTGCCCAAAGCATCCAGTACAACCAGGGCCGAGCCAGCTCTTCAAGAATTCCGGCTGGTGCAAAGATCTGTTCTTTTGTGGTTCCTCGATCTGCCCTTGCAAACTTTCTGATGTCTAGGAGATTCCCTTCCTCCAAGTCATGGCAGCCTATAACTATCAGGTCTGGTGTCTTGAGGATTGGATCAGCAAATGGCCGGAGCGCCAACGATTCATCATCAGATGAGTCGTTTTCGAAAATGCTTAGTATGGCTGAGTCCAAAGAATTCTTTTTGGATATCGATGTACGGGAGATTGACCGACGCTTTGCCAGCCATAAAAGTTTCGGTGTCGGTGATCGGACTAGCAGGCATTATGCGTGTGTTGAGGAAGTTGCCGAGATGGCTCACTACTCGATTATCGATATAAGAGGTGGTTGGAGTTGCGATAAGTACCAAGAGGCCCTGCCCTACCCTGACATGCCCGATGAATTCAGCGCTGGGCGCGGTATCGCCAACGAGATTTATTCACTTGGTATAGCTTCAAACAAAGATGCTAACAAGCCTACGCCGTGGACTGCTTACCTGAGATGTGTTGAAAGAATAATTCTTGGAAGGGCTGCCGATCAATTTACCCGCCAGGGGTTTGTAGTTGGTAGTTACGGCACTGGGCGGATTAATGTGTTCCTTAGGTCAGCTGAGAAGTCAAAGGCAGCAGAATTGGCACTATCGCTAGGTCTTCTGCCTCCTTATTCATTATTAACTCAACCTTTATCGCCCGGGCAGGTTGCCTTTAAGCCTAAGTTATATTATCGTGACGACATTGTTGATGGTCTTATTGGTTTAACTGATTTCATCGACTGTCTTGAGTCGGATTGGCTTAGGATGTTTGTGGCAGGTGCGGCCCTAAAAGGCGAGAACCCATCAGGTGTTCAGCTTGAATTAGACGCCCTACTCGATCTCCCTGAAGACCGCCGATTAGCCTCATTCGAGGCTCTGGTGATCAAGCACATTCAGGATGTTCCTGAAACTGTTTCCCCAGACACCGAAGACAGCGATGAGAGTGACGATGGTCTTACTTTTTAATGTCTGGACTCAAACAGTTCTTCGCGAAAACACTGTCCCTTACGGCCTACGATCTATGTGATCTCCAGGCCGTTGAGGATGACTACACCTTTGTCACTGCGGATGGGTTTTACTGCTCTGCCATTTCCCTTGACGGAGCAAAGACACATCTCGGCGAAAAGGAGCATCCCAAAGCGATTCAACGACTAAGTGATCGCCTCAATGCTTCATTCAAATCGCCAGGTCACCAGATTCAGATAGTCTTTGTTCAAGATCCCGAAGAAGGTGGCAAGTACGTTGCTAAGAAGCAACTTGAGGAACTTCGGAGCGTTGCCAAAAGGCTTGATCTTAACATTGAGCCGATCTTGGAGGAGCGCGAAAGCATCTGGAGGCAGAAGCGCGTACCTTTTGAGGCTTGCTATGTGGTTGTAAAAACTTCGTTAGCAGCGTTCTCAAAAGCAGATCAAGAAAGGGCGATTAAAGAGCGTGAGGTCACACCTTATGTGGTAATGGGGCAGGACCCACGCCGGGGGTACCGCCGGCTCCTCGCTAAGCATGGGTCGTTTGTTAAAAATTTAACAAGCGCCTTTTCTGAGGTGTGTGTAACCGAATCACTGACTGTTCACCATCTAGCGCGGGTCATAAATACCTTTATTACTGGTAGGTACGATGACCGCTTCAACCTGAAGCAAGCTCAGAGCAAAAGAGCAATACCACCCCGGCTTCAGGTCTCCACTTCGAATCCTTCAGATCCTACTCCGCTTTCTCAGCCCCCTATTGCTAATCAATTTTGGACTGACCGGCCCCGAGAGCTCGAAGATGAAGAGGCGATTGTAAAATGCCATAACCGTTACATTGCCCCGATTCAGATTGAAACTTGGTCCGATCGGCCACAACCCTTTACTGAGTTGGTGGATAGGGTAGAGCGTCGTTTTCCTTTTAGCGTCAGCTTCACTTTTCAGACCGGGAAAGATCAGGTCAGGTCTTTCCTCAACTCGAAACACCGCATGGCTATGCTTGCCAAGATTTTCAACAAAGCCAATGGCGAGCAGGCCTCAGCAGCGACTGTTTTGCGTGATTACCTTGTTGGCAATGAAGCTAACGCACTGAAGGGGCATTTGACTTTAACTACCTGGGCTAAAGACAAGGATGCCTGCCTAACCCGAAAAGAGGAATTATCGGCCGCTGCCAGCTCCTGGTGTGGCCTACGACCCGTTGAGTTTTTGGACGATCCTGTGCGCCTTTGGCTGGAAGGCATTCCTGCAATGGCAAGAAAGCCGGTAAGCGTGCCTTCTGCCATTCGCTTGAAGGATGCACTCGTTTATCTGCCTGTGGATCGTCCGGCTTCATTCTTTAAGAATGGTGCAATGCCGTTGTTCTCCACGGATTTCAAGCCAATGCCATTCATGATGGGTGCTCCATTCCAGACAACTTGGAACAACAATTGGTTTGCACCCCCAGGGTCCGGTAAATCTGTAGGCTTGTTTGGATCGACACTTGCCTTGCTTCTGAGCGAGGAAAACAAGCAACTACCCAAGCAAGTTTTCCTCGACGTAGGCCATGCCGGTGTTGGCCTTGTAAAGCTTTTCAAATCAATACTGGGCCCCGAGCGTGCACATCGAGCGCATTACTTCACGATGCGCAATGATGGCCAGACCTTTATCAACCCGTTCGACACAATGACGTGCAACCGCTACCCAACTGATCAGGAGAAGCAGGATCTCATCAGTCTTCTGGGGATCATATTTGCGACTGAAGATGGGGCAGATTCAAAATATCTTGAACTGATTATCCCTGATCTCATAAACAAGATGTATGAGTTGCGGTCTGACAAATCGGGTGGGAAAGGGGACCCTGCGCAGTACAAACGACATCAAGATCCTGAGATTGATAAGCGATTGGACAGGGGAGATATAGAGCTCGATGAGGCTCCTCTCTGGTGGGAAATTGCAGACGCTCTCCTATATGCAGGTGAGTACCGCTTAGCTAATCGGGCGACCCGTCAGGCTGTGCCTCTGCTGCGAGACATTAACACCATCATTGCTAAAGATGATGATCTGAAGCGGAAGTTTGCCGATGTCACTATTGGCTCGGTTCCGCTTCTCGAGTACATCCGCATCTTCACAGAATCGACCATTAGCAACGTTATCCTGCTGAATGCGCCGACCAACCTTGATCTGACTGAAACAGATCTTCTGGTCATCAACCTTGCTGACGTTGTATCGACAGATGACGCGACAGGGCGCAAGCAGTCTGCAACGATGTTTATGCTGGCGATGGTTGCCGGCGCCAGGGAATTCTTCCAAACACCTGAAGTTGTGAATTCTCCGACCTTCTCCGATGATCCGGCAGTAAAGTCTTATCATCTTGAGCGACTGAAGGGCAGCTTCAATACCAAGCGCCACCTTATCCTCGACGAATACCATCAGTTCAACACCATTCCGTCTCTCGACAAGCGGATCATCAGTTGTCGGCGTAAAGGTCGAAAGAACAATCTGATCATCTCTCTGGCCACGCAGTACGACTTCCACGTTACTGAGGAGCAGCGGGAGATTGCGACGAACACTTTCTTTATGTCTGCCAGCGATCGAACCGAGATGAACGGGCGGCAAGAACGCTATCAATTCTCCGATGACATTAAGGAGCACGCATTACGTGAACAACGCGGGCCGGGGACGATGCTGCATTTTGCCAAGAAGAAGGAAAACACCACTTGGCAGGTTTGCCGCGATGTGAAGGGCCCCATGGAGCTTTGGGCATTTTCAAGTACCAACTCAGATCTGGATCTTAGGGATGCTCTCGAGGACAAGGTTGGCTTTTGGGAGGCGTGCCGGATTCTTGGCAAGAATTTCCCGGGGGGAGGGATCGGCGACTTCCACCACAAGTTCACGAAGTACGTTCAGACAACCTTTGATGATCCTCAGATGGCAAAGCGTTGGCACCAAATTCTTGCAAAGAAAATCTTGATGGAGCCAGACACATGGCGGCTCTCAATCTCGGAGGAAATCGAATGAAATGTAAATCAATCTGCGGAGCTTTGACGCTTGCTGCAGTCTTTACCTTCACTGGCTGTGCATCTAACGAGCCAGTAGCTCAGGCATCTGTTGCATCTTCCAACCTACAGGAGTCAATGGAAAGGGTAGAGGTCGAGATTGTTGATGAGCTTCGCCTGTTGGCAAAACTCCGGGATGAAGAGCGGAAGAAGCGCCTCACAGAAGAAGAAAAGCAACAAAGAATTCTCCAGGCCCGTGATGAAAAGGTACCGGCAGAGTTCAAGCAACACGCTTCTATGAACGTTCCTCCCAAGGACGCCCATGAAGTGTGCACGTTATTGGCGGACGCAGTTGAATACGAAAGCACCGTGGAAGGTCCGATTCCACGCAGGCCGATTTGGGTACGAATTAACATCCGCGATGAACCGTTGTATTCCGCGGTAATGGATCTCGGGCGCCAGACTGGATCCGCTTTCACTATGGAGATTTATCCCCTCAGCAAGCTGGTTCGCTGCGTATACAACAGGGAGATTAACGGCTAATGCGACGATTGCTGATTACATCGATTTGTGTGGCGTACTTTGCTGCTCAAGGTGCGAATGCGAGCAATCTTGAGCGTGTGGATGCTCCCGATACGCTGAATGATTTGGTCAATCTTTCCAGCGATTACATGTCTGACGAAAAATCATCTGATGACGCCTCAGCGGATCTCCGTTTGCGTGCCATGCGGCAGGCGGCCGAAGCAGTAGGTGTTCAGAAAGGTTATGCCTTCAGGATGAATGAGTACCACGACCTTCTGATGAAACAAGAAGATCGGTACGACGAGATTTTTGACTTCCGTCAGTTAATGGAATTGGTACCAGGTGACTACGACAACGAGATTCGTTTGTACCGGTTGCCTGCTGTCATCCAGGAAGCCCGTAACTATATAGAAGGCGATGACTCGTTTCTGACAGTAACAGGCACTAACTACAAAATCCTGAAGAATACTCGCCTAACAACGGTACCGCCTACCTGGCGTGACTATCTGCTCACTACGACAAACCTTGAAGCAAACAATCCTGCACGTTCGATTCTGCCGGCGGCTGATGAAGAGCGTGAAAGAGAGATCTGGTCTACCCACGTCATGAGAGGGTGGAAGAGGGGCTTAAGCCAGGCAGATCAGGAAATTCAGCTGAGAATTTCACGATTTCGTCGCGACTTCGTTGGGATGGTTCGCTACCTGCGGTTGCTTGAACAAGAGCTTATCGATCCAGATTTCATCGCCGTGCAGAACCAGATGGTTACTGGTGGCGGTGATCGACTGGCCATTGACAAAACCACCTATCAAATAACTTCGCCGGCACAATTCAACACGGATCATGAACGATGGAGAGCTGATGTTCTCGATCCGCGTGAAAGCTTCCGGGAAATTCCAATCGAAGAACTGGATTACGAGGTTTACCGTGAGTCTAAGTGATACTGGCCCCCGCTTTGATCCTGAGATGTTTGTTAAGGACCCGATCCCGAATGTCTCCACAGGTGACCAGGTTCAAGCAATGCTTCGACATGCGCATGAACTTGGCGCCAGCGACATTTTCTTTACTACAGACGTTGAGCCGTCGATGGACCTACATGGGCGCAAGAAGGTCCTGTTGCCGCGCTGTCTGTCTCAGCATGAGATGGATACCGTTTTGACTGAAGTGGCCGGGCGAGGCTCTGATGCGGTTCTAATGGGCGGTAAAAAGAAAGAGTTTTCCTATCCCGTCCAGATAGGAAGAGGGCGTTACATTCGCTTTCGGGGAAGTGCGGTCCCAGCAAGGATCAACGATACGATCGGGTATCGGATAACGTTGCGGACGATTCCCGGCACGATGCCGAGTGTTGAGGATCTGGATATTGAGCCCGAAATTATCGAACAGTTCGAGAATTTCAGGAAAGGTTTGATCATTGTTATCGGTGCCACTGGCACTGGTAAATCTACAACTCTTGCCGCACTGCTCCACCATAAGCTCTCACAGGTCGACGCAAACATGAACATGCTGACCTGGGAAAACCCGATCGAGTTTGTTTATCCGCTTGCCTATCCCTCGAGCCTTTGCCTGCAGCGTGAAATTGGACGTGAATGTGACAGTTTCGTTCAGGGCTTGATGGACAGTCTTCGTCAGACGCCAACGCATTCGTTGGTAGGTGAGATCCGGACCAGAGATGAGATCGAACTGGCGTTAATGGCTGCCAATACGGGGCAGGGCGTTGTTACCACTACTCACGCTAACAATGTTGCTATGGCTGCCCGGCGTCTCATTGCGCCATTCGATGATTCTCAAAAAGCAGTCATCCAGGGTGATTTGTTTGATCTTGGCCAGATGTTTCTCGCGCAAGATCTTTTGCCAACCGTTGATGGTAAGCGTTGCGCTATCCGCGAGTACGTGATCATGACCTCTGAAATTCGGGAGCGCCTGGCGACAGCAAAAAATATCACTTCCGAGATGATGAATGTCCTTGTAACCGAAGGCGTCACCTTCGAAAAATCTGCAAGGCAGCGACTTGAAGAAGGAAAAATCACCGAAAAGCAGTATGAGCGTGTGGCACGCCCGTACCGTGCATACATGTAAAAGGGCTGGATAGCTGTATGGAAGATATCGATAGCTATGTAGCCCACTCCCGCAAAAAAAGGCTGTTCCTTGAGCTGCCTTTTTCCGCTTTGACCCCCATTCTTCTGGCTTTCTTTTTGCCTTGGTTCCTTGGCTGGATAAGCTTTGTGGCAATGCTTGTTTGGATCGGGTTTCTGAAATACACCGACTCCAAAGGGTATAGCTTTTTCGGCTATTACCGCAGGAAGTTACGGCGCTGGGCAGGTGGTTACACTGCACGCCCAAGAACGTACATAAACGTTGACTATTAGTCGCAGTAAAAGTAACATTTAACTGTTAAATCAATTTTTCTGGTGAGACAAATGAATAACACCGCACGCAGCTTGTCGCTGGTTATGATTTCGGCCTTCGGGACGGCTCATGCAGGGGTCTATATCGCACCGCTGGATGATGATGGTTCCGTCGAATTTACCGAAGAGCCGATGTATATCGAAATGGATTCAAAGCGTGTCCAGTCCTACCTCCCACAGAACCAGTCTGAGACCCAGGATCGAAATATTCCGATGACTGGGAGTGATCGTCTGAGTGTGGAGTCTGCAGAATCCAGCGGCGAAATGAGTCGGGGTGCTGGTGTTCCGATGCGCCAGGCGGTTCAGGCGGTTCTACCCGATGAAGAATGGTCGGTGAACTTTGATGGAAGTGTAAGCCCTCGGGAGCCAGCGGTGTTGTAGTGGTCAACTAATCCCGGACAGTATTTTAAGGTTTTCCTCAGCCGCAACGGGCGAAATGCCACCGTTGAATACGTGAGGCCGCTGCCGGTTGTAGTAGTCCATCAAGTAGCTCCCAACATCC